>ERZ791907.345-NODE-345-length-54523-cov-17.829441_pt1 | contig 54523 bp, 43 predicted proteins | sample MGYA00510145_ERZ791907 | MGnify/ENA primary metagenome ERZ791907 (study PRJEB30046, sample SAMN00792089) | human gut metagenome | study: EMG produced TPA metagenomics assembly of the A metagenome-wide association study of gut microbiota in type 2... | reverse complement strand
CCTTTGAACCCTTTGAACCCTTTGAACCCTTTGAACCCTTTGAACCCTTTGAACCTTCTGAACCCTATGAACCCTATGAAAAGGGCCGCCATGCGGCCCTTTTTATATTTCCATTTCCCCATGGGGAGTGTATAATAAAAATACTATTTCGTTGATACAAAGCAGTATGGAAGCGAAGGGGAGACCCTTCAGGGGAGGACGTATGAAGGAAGAAACTATGAGGGCCAAGGGCCAGTTTATTTTTGCCATGATGATTTTCGGCACCCTGGGGATTTTTATCCGCTATATCCCGCTGCCGTCCACGGTGATTGCAGAGGCCCGGGGCATCCTGGCCACCCTTTTTCTTCTGCTGGTGGTTTTTCTCCGTCATTCTTCCATTTCCAGGGAAGCGGTGAAACGGAATTTCAAGTTTCTTTTCCTTTCCGGCGCCGCCATCGGGATAAACTGGATTCTTCTCTTTGAGGCCTACCGCTATACCACCGTGTCCACTGCCACCCTGTCCTACTACATGGCTCCGGTCTTTGTCATCCTGGCATCGCCCTTTGTGGTGAAGGAAAGACTGACGGCGGTGAAATTTCTCTGCGCCCTTTCTGCCTTTGCAGGCATGGTCCTCATTTCCGGCGTCCTTACGGAACCGGGGGAAGGGGTGACTTTCAAGGGCATCGGCTTTGGCCTGGGGGCGGCGGCTTTTTATGCGTCGGTGATGCTGCTGAACCAGTTTCTGAAAGACATCAGTGCCTATGACATGACCATTACCCAGCTGGGACTGGCGTCCCTGGTGCTTCTGCCCTATACCCTTTTTACAGAAAATCTTTCCGCCCTGCCCTGGGCGCCTTTGACGGTTATCCTTCTTTTGACCGTAGGCATCGTCCATACAGGCATTACCTATACCCTCTACTTCGGCAGTATGGCAGGTCTCCATGCCCAGACCGCCGCCCTTTTCAGCTACATAGACCCCATTGTGGCCATCATCCTCTCCGCCTGCTGGCTGGGAGAACCTCTGGGCGGCGCCGGTCTGGCCGGCGCCATCCTCATCCTGGGCTCCACCGTGGTGAGCTCATTGGGGACACGCCCTGAAGGGCGTGAGGGTTGACGGCCCTTCGGGCCGAAGGTTTTTAAGGGTCTCAGGTTTGACAGCGGCTGCGCCGCTGAGGGTTGTGGTGGGCGGCTCCGCCACCAGTATGGATAAAAACTGTACAACCGCCCTTATGGGCGAAGGTGACTAGTGGCTGGTGGCTGGGAAAACCATACAACCGCGCCTTTGGCGCGTGGAAATGCATTCCCCCTTTGGTGGCTGACGCCACCACCTTTCCCCCGCAAGCGGGGGCACAATAAAGCTCCGCGAATCATTTTTCTCAAAAGTTGCTCTACATTAAGCACAGGTTGTAGTCCCACCGCACAGCGGGGGGAAGGTGGTGCCGTAAGGCACCAAAGGGGGAAAAGCCACCAGAGGTGGCTAACTCACCACCAGGGTTAGAGTGACTTATGTGACAGAAAGGCATCCCCATAACGCTGACTTCATACTCATCGCCCACAGGGCGATACCACCCCCTCTGAACCCTTTGAACCTTTTGAACCCTATGAACCCTGCCACGCAGTGGCTCCATAGCCGCCACCACAACCCTCAGGCCCGCAGGGCCTGTCAAACCTAAGAACCCTCCGGCCCAAAGGGCCGGTCAAACTTGAGGACCTTTTCCCAACTCGCCCCCTTGGTACTGCGTACCACCTTCGCCCCGGTGGGAAGCGTGTCACACGATTCTCAGGTCGCTAGCGCTCCCCTACGAATCGTGTTCCCTTGCCAACCCGCTAAAGCGGGGGGGACAATAAATGGGGGAATGAACCCGCCGCCGACAGGCGGCCGCAAGGAGACATATATGCTCTTATTATCCATGATTTTATTAGGTGCCGTTATCGGTTTTGTGGGAGCCGGCGGTGCCGGTGTCACCATTACCCTTCTCACCATCGGATTCGGCGTGCCCATCCATACGGCCCTGGCCGTGGCCCTTGCAGCCATGACCTTTACCATGCTTTCCGGAGCCTACAGCCACTTCAGGGAACATGAGGTGGTGGTGAAGGTAGGTGCCATCATTGGCGGCGGCGGGATTATAGGCGCCCTTCTGGGGGCCGCCGTGTCGGACCGCATGCCCTCCGACGATTTAAGTTTCATGACAGGCCTCATGATTCTCTCCAGCGCCCTCATCCTGTACGTGAAGCTCTACCATGCGGACTGGCTGAACCATCACCTTCACGTGCGGAAGACCATACTTACCGGAAGGAAACTTTACCTCTACGGCATCCCCACCGGTATCGTGTCCGGCTTTCTGGCAGGCGCCTTCGGTATCGGCGCGGCGGCCTACATACAGATTGCCCTCATGGTCATCTTCGGCGTGCCCCTCCTCCAGTCCATCGGCACCTGCATGATGATTATCCTCCCCATTTCCGCCTCCGGCGGCCTGGGCTACCTGGCAAGCGGCCACCTGGACATGTGGATATTCCTCCAGACCCTGGCGGGCCTTACCATAGGCGCATGGATTGGCGCCAAAATGACCCACCTGGCACCGCTCTCCCTGCTGAAAGCCTCCATCGTGGCCCTCCCCACCATAGGCGGCGGGATTATGCTGCTGTTCCATTGATTCCTTTATGGCGTCCTGTGACGCCTTTTTTATTTGGAAATAGGACTGCTGCATCTGATACGCATATTTCCTTTACCGGACTATATCGGCAGAGAGGCGAAAGGGCCTGGCGAAGGTCTTTCCAATCCCCGCGGTGCACAATCCATGGAAGCGGGGAGGAGGGAAACGGAGCCTTCATGAATTTCACCTCTCCGGCGCGCCGAAAACTCTATAAAAACTCCTGAGGATGACCTGCTAGACATCCTGGTGGCAAATATGGCTATACCTGCTTTTCCCTGACGACACAGACATTCCGCTACGGCGGCTACCCCTGGCCGATTCATCGAAACAGAACGCCTGAGCCCTACCGCGCAGCAGCATGGGACGAATCAGGAGTTTTTATAGTGTCAAAAGAGGTTATGAAGAAATATCAACATTTCTTCATAGCCTCTTTTTCGTGCCTGGAAAGATGACAGCACAAAAACACGGATACAAATCCGTGCCAGACAGTATTGCGGGCCTCTGTGGAAGCGCTGATTAAATCGTTGTTTGCTTTTATTCTTGAATTTTTATGCAATGCAAGGAATGAGGCGACGCGAATAGCGAGCTATTTAAGGAGCCTCATGACGAAGCAGTGCATGAAAATTCTTATAAAAGCAAACTCTATGAATTAATCAGTGCTTCCTTAACTGGTCGACCGTCGATTCTTCGCTTCGCTCAGAATGACCGTGTCCGGCGGGAAGTATCCGGCGGAAAGCGGACAGCCGATAGCGGACAGCTGTTCCTCTTCTATTTCTCTCTCGTAAATACTCTCCCTGCTTCCAGGGGATGGGATTTCCTATAGGCTTCTTTAGCTTTGTACATACGGTCGTCTGCTTCTTTAAGGTGTTCTTCAAAGCTTGTGTTTTGTGAAAGTGTGTGGATGCTCCAGCCGAAGGAGGCGGAGGGGTCTTTGGGCATGCCCGGTTTTCCTTTGAGAGTGGAGAGGCGGCGGGAGATATTTTGAATCATCTGCTGCAGTTCTTCTTCTTTCTTTTCCGGTAGGATGACTACGAATTCATCGCCTCCGAATCGGCCGCAGAGAGCATTTTTACCGGTGGCTTTCCTAATGATGGCACTCTGCCTTTACAGGCGGGAGGGTATCGGATACTATAGGGATAGATGGATTTTCATTTCGTTCCATAAAGGAGAGCATGATGGCACTGGTGAAGGATGAAGTCATAGAAGAAATATTGAAATACAGGAAGTACAAGGTGTGGCGGCGTTTGGATGATAGTGCGCTGCTTGCTCTGGAGAAAAAGGACGGGGATATCGAGTATATCTGCGTCGGTGAAGAGCTGGGGGTGGAGCTGTTCCGAAGCGGGGAAATGGATTCCTACTATGCCTTAAGGGATATAGGAGAATCGGAGGATGATCCTTTCTGCTTCGGCGATGATCCGCTGGGAAATCTGACAGTAGAAGAAAAAGTACGGTTCCATATGACTTCTTTCCTTCATGTGGATTTCGGCTCCAAGGATGAAATCGACCCGGCCTGGGCCACGGCCATCGACCGTTATAAAAAGAGAAATGGCATCCGCATGTATGGCAGGGGAAATTATTTCATGGTGATCAAATCCATTCCCCGCCGTATCCCCCGGGATATTATCGATGAGGAAGACCAGGAGCGGGTGGCAGCGGCTTTCCGCCTGCTGAACTGGCTTTCCCTTCATCCGGAAAAGATAACAAAACTTTACGAAGAGTATCTGCCTTACGACGTGAGACCCCATGCAGTGCTGTACAAACTTCTGCCGGACGGGTCCTATGAGAGAGACATCATTGAGGCGCCGGAGCGGAAGATGTTTACTTTTGAGCCCGTTCCTTTTGAGTACGAAGTGCTTGCCCACCGGATCCGGCCTTTTATGACCAAAAAGGAAGGGGTCATGGAGTGCAACCTTTTTATGACCGATGCTCCGGTGATGGAGGAAGGCTTTAAGGCAGACGAAAAGAAGGATGACCTTGAGGAAGTGCAGAGCCATCTCATCTGGCCCTGGGTCTTCATGGCAGGCATGCCGAAGGATGACCAGATCTTCTACATGAAAGCTTTTGAGGAGGCCGATATGGAAGTGCTTCGGGAGCTGGCGCAGCAGATGATTCAGTCCGAATATGCGCCCCGTGAAATCAGGGTATGCAATACGTGGACCTACGACCTCCTTAAAGATTTCTGCAAAAAGTCCGGCATCAAGCTGACCTTCACCCGGGATGACCTGTGGGTAGAGGATGCGTGTGAGGATTTCCTCTTACATTCTGCCCCGGGTCCCATGGACGATGACTACGACGATGACTACGACGATGAAGAAGATGATGATGATAATGATAATGATGATGATGATTTTAAGCGCCTGATATCCATGATGCGCGGCCTTGAGGATGATGAGTTTATGAGTGTTCCGCTTTTCATCCAAAACGGCCTTCGGGAAGCCTATGACATGCTGCCGGAGGATCTGCAGAAGCGCTGCGTGAAGCTGTGGAAATGGAAGGTATAAGGTCTTTGCATCGGTGAAATACCAACAGACGGTAAGACAATCAGAAGTCAGAAGTCAGACGGTCAGACGCAGCGCTGCCATTCCGATGAAAACGCTGTGAAGTGGAGAAATCTCCCTTCGTTATGGTGTGAAGTGCATAGCATCGGGGGCAGAAGCATGAACGGGGCTGTGAAAAAGTGGGACTACCATTTTTTTCGCAGCCCCTTTGTTTATGATTTCTTTATATTCCGCAAATTGACTTATGGTCGCTTTTGGGGCATCATATGGGTTATGAATTTAAAAGGAAAGAAGGAAATAGGATGAAAAAATGGGAGAGAGCCGCGGCTGCGGTCATTCTGGGGGCGGCGCTGTTTATGCCGGGGATGATGAGTGAGGCCAGGATGCCTTCGCGTATCGGCATCCCGAATCTCCTGGTGCAGTATGAAAGCTATGAACGTCTGGGACAGGTGGTGGGATTCCAGCCTCTGTTCCTGGCGAAGTCCTTCGGATACAGGGTGGACAGTTATATTGCCATCAGCCGGCAGCTGGCGGATATTCGTTACAGCAATGATGACGGTGCAAGGCTCGCTGTGCGGAGTGCTTTAAGGGACAGGAAGAACGGCGCCGAGGATATCAGCGGCGTTTACACGGGAAAGTGGGAGAAGAAGGAAATTTCCCATACCACCGTGTATGTGGCAAAGACCGATGAGAAGACCTACACCGCCCGCTGGGTTACCGGCGGATTTGCCTTTGCGGTGACCGGCGAAGATATGAATGAAGAGGAGTTCAGCCACATTCTTTCCGGCTATTTCGTGGACATGGCAGAGCATTACTACAGCGACCGGGTAATGCCGGTGGCTGGCGGAACTGCTTTCTGACAGAGGGTACCTTGATTTCTCATATTTCTGCTATTAAAAAATTTTATTAACCATTTTTCCCGCTCTGTGATATTCTAAAAAAAGAATTCCACAAGATTCAATGGCGAATCATTCATTCTATGCAGGGATGAAGATGCCGGGAGAGTCGTGAAAGGCGGACACCGAAGGGGCAGAAACTCTCAGGTAAAAGGACCGGCAGTTGGACTATCCTCTGGAGAGCTCGGATGAGCACCGAAGAAGCAGGGATTTCCCTTATCTTTCAGGTCAAAGGACAGAGGCGCACTGATTATTTTTCAGTGCGCCTTTTTTGTATGCAGGAAAAGGCGCACCGGCGAAAGGAGAGAATGGATTTGGACAAGAAAACACCTTTATATGACAGGCATGTTTCCCTGAAGGGGAAAATGGTTTCCTTCGGCGGCTACGCCATGCCGGTGCAGTACGGGAAGGGCATTCTGGCGGAGCACATGGCGGTGAGGACGAAGATGGGCATGTTCGATGTGTCCCACATGGGGGAGGTTCTCTTTGAAGGAAAGGGAGCCCTGGCTTCCATTAACCACCTTATCAGCAACGATTACACGAACCTTCCCATTGAAAAGGTGCGCTACGGCACCATGCTCAATGAAAAGGGCGGAGTCATTGATGATCTTATCGTGTACCATCTGGGCGTGGACCGATACATGGTGGTGGTAAATGCCGCTACCCACGACAAGGACGCAGCCCATATGAAGGAAAACCTTCTGCCGGACACAAAGTTCACCGATATTTCCGATGAAACAGGACTTATTTCCCTGCAGGGCCCCATGACAAAAGATTTCCTTCCCGCCCTGGTGGAAGGAGGAGAGCTGCCGGAGAAATACTACAGCGAAAAGGAGCACGTCCTCATCGGCGGCGTGGACTGCCTCGTATCAAGGACAGGCTACACCGGGGAATTTGGTTATGAAATCTTCTGCCCCGCCGATAAGGTGGGCATCATCTGGGACCTTTTTCTGGAAAAGGGAGGGGAAGACCTTCTTCCCTGCGGCCTGGGGGCCCGGGACACGCTCCGTCTGGAAGCGGCCATGCCCCTCTACGGACATGAAATGGACGAAACCGTGAGCCCCCTGGAAACGGGCCTTGATTTCGCCGTGAAACTGAACAAAAAAGAATTCATCGGCCTTCCCGCCCTCCTGGCCAATCCGCCGAAGCGGCAGCGCATCGGCCTTAAAGTGACGGGCCGGGGCATTGTGAGGGAAGAAGAGGACGTATACCTCAATGGCACCGTCATCGGCCGCACCACCTCCGGCACCTACTGCCCCTACCTTAAAGGTGCCTATGCCATGGCCCTGGTAGGAAAGGGAAGCGTGAAAATCGGTGACACCGTGGAAGCGGACGTGAGAGGAAGAAAAGTGGCCTGTGAAGTGGTGCCGCTGCCGTTCTATAAGAGAAAGTAAGGGACACGCGGGGACACGCCCTGCGGGCGTGAGGGTTGACGGCCCTTCGGGCCGAAGGTTCTTAAGGGGCTAAAGTTTGACACGGCCTTCGGCCGTGAGGGTTGTGGTGGGCGGCTTCGCCGCCAGTATGGATAAAACCTTTACAACCGGGCTTCGCCCGCGTGAAAACAGGCAGACCGCCCTTGCGGGCGAGGGGAAATGCACCCCTTCTGCCGCCTGCGGCGGCGTCTCCCCCGGAGGGGGAGATTCTAGCGGCGCTATAAAATGAGCGACATAAGTTAGCACTAAGAAAAGCGGAGAGCAGACTTCCCCCACCGGGGGAAGTGGTGCGCAGCACCAAAAGGGGCGCATTTCCATCGAGCGAAGCGAGGTTGTACGGTTTTCGCTGCCAAAGGCAGCGCTGCCGCCGACAACGGTCAGCCGACAAAAGGAAGGCCCTTTTATGGGCAGGCTAAGGGCCAACTTCGGCTGACTTGGAGGTCCTATGCAGGACCTCCACAGCATACAAACTCATCGCCGCGAAGCGGCAATACCTTTCCCTTTGAACCCGCCCGCTGGAAGCGGGCAGAACCTTCTGAACCTTCTGAACCCGAGCCACGCAGTGGCCCTTTGTGCGATACTACAACCCTCGGCCCATTGGGCCGTCAAACTTAAGAACCCTCCGGCCGCAGGGCCGGTCAAACCTGAGAACCTTTTCATTACTCAAATTTCATCTTTATCATATCTCACATTTTCTATAGAGTATCAAAGGAGGAATTACCATGAATTTCCCACAGGATGTAAAGTATGCGAAGACCCATGAATGGCTGAAAAAGGAAGGAGACCTGGTCCTCATCGGCCTTACGGACTATGCCCAGGACCAGCTGGGGGATATTGTGTTTGTGAATCTGCCCCAGGTGGGGGACCCGGTGAGCCAGGGGGATACGTTTGCGGATATTGAGTCGGTGAAGGCGGTGTCCGATGTGTACAGCCCGGTGACGGGAGAAGTGGAAGAGGTGAATGAGGAGCTTCTGGATGCGCCGGAGAAGGTGAACGGCGATCCCTACGGTTCCTGGTTTGTGAAGGTGAAGGACGTGACGGACACGGAAGAGCTCATGGATGCAAAGGAGTATGAAGAATTCTGTAAAACCTCAGGGGAGGAATGATTATGGGAAACTATGTACCTTCATCTCCGGAGGAGACCCGGGACATGCTGGATTTCCTGGGCCTCTCTTCGGTGGATGACCTCTACAGAGATGTGCCCAAGGAGGTTTACCTTCACCAGGTGGACATTCCGGAAGGGAAAAGTGAAATGGAGGCGCTCCGGGACGTGGAGAAGATGGGATCGAAGAATAGGCGGTTTACTTCCATTTTCCGCGGCGCCGGTGCCTACTCTCATTATATTCCTGCCATTGTGAAGCAGGTCATCAGCAAGGAAGCCTTCCGCACCACCTACACCCCTTACCAGGCGGAAATCAGCCAGGGCATCCTGCAGTCTATCTTTGAATACCAGACCATGATTTCCGAACTCACCGGCATGGATGTGTCTAATGCGTCCGTGTACGACGGCGCCACCGCAGCGGCGGAGGCGGTGTTCATGTGTCTTGACAGGAAAAGAAACCGGATTCTTGCCTCCGAAGCCATGCATCCCCAGGTGCTGGAGGTGATGAGGACCTACTGCGAAAGCAGGCATGTGGAGCTCACGCTGATTCCGGCAAAGGAGGGGAAAACGGATAAGGAAGCCCTCTCTTCTCTGCTGGATGAAGGCACGGCGGCCGTCTTTTTCCAGAGCCCCAATTTCTATGGCCTCATCGAAGATAGTGGAAACCTTGTCTCCCAGGCCCACGAAGCGGGAGCAAAGGCGGTGATGTCCGTGTCTCCCCTGTCCCTTGGCCTTTTGAAGACGCCGGGAGAATACGGCGCCGACATTGCCGTAGGCGACGGGCAGGAGCTGGGGCTTCCGCTTTCCTTTGGCGGTCCTTCCATGGGATTCATGACCTGCCGGGACAAACTCATGCGGAAACTTCCCGGCCGTATCGTAGGGGAAACCACGGACAGCCGGGGAAACCGGTGCTATGTGCTTACCCTGCAGGCTCGGGAGCAGCATATACGCCGGGAAAAGGCGTCGTCCAACATCTGCTCCAATGAAGCCCTCTGTACCATGGCCTGCGGCGCCTACATGGCAGCCCTGGGACCGGATGGCATGAGGGAAGCGGCATCCCAGTGCGCCGCCAAAGCCCACTACCTGGCAGAGAAGCTTTCGGAAATCGGATTTCCTTTGAAATACGAAGGCCCCTTCTTTGATGAATTCGTCACAGAGTCTCCCATTCCGCCTAAAGAGGTGGAAAAGCTTCTGGAAAAAGAGGGGATCCTTTCCGGCCTTCCGCTGGAAGGCGGCATTCTCTGGTGCGCTACGGAAATGAACAGCAGGGAAGACATGGATAGGCTTGTTTCCATTCTGAAAGGAGGAATGGCCCATGGAACTCATATTTGAAAGGTCGAAAAAAGGACACCGCATGGATCTCTTCCCGGCCCTGGACGTTCCGGCGGCAGAGGGCCTTCCCCTTCGTGAGAAGGCGCCCCATCTGCCGGAGCTTGACGAGGTGGAGCTGGACCGCCATTACGGGCAGCTTGAAAAGCAGGCCTTCGGCGTGAACCACGGTTTCTATCCCCTGGGGTCCTGTACCATGAAATATAATCCGGCGGTCAATGAAATCGCCGCTTCCATGAAGGATTTCACAGACATTCATCCCATGGCGCCGGAAGAAACTGTGCAGGGCTGTCTTGAGGTCATGTATCGCCTGCAGCAGCTCCTGGCCGCCATTACGGGCATGGATGAAATGACCCTGCAGCCTGCAGCCGGTGCCCAGGGGGAATACACGGGCCTTCGACTCATCCGCGCTTACCACCTGTCCCGGGGCGATACAAAGCGGACGAAAATCATCGTTCCCGACTCCGCCCACGGCACCAATCCCGCTTCCGCCGCCATGGCAGGCTATGAAGTGGTGCATGTGCCGTCCAACGACAAAGGCGGCGTGGACCTGGAGGGTTTGAGGAAAGCGGTGGGAGAAGACACGGCGGGTCTCATGCTCACCAACCCCAATACCCTTGGCATTTTCGACCCCAACATTCTGGAAATCACCCGCATTGTCCATGAAGCAGGAGGCCTCTGCTACTATGACGGCGCCAACATGAACGCCGTAGTAGGGAGGGCCCGGCCCGGGGATATGGGATTTGACTGCGTCCATGTGAACCTTCACAAAACCTTCTCCACCCCCCACGGCGGCGGCGGTCCCGGAAGCGGACCGGTGGGCTGCAAAGCATTCCTTGCGGATTTCCTGCCCCATCCCATTGTGGTGAAGGAAGGGGAAACGTACCATTTCAAGAAGATGGAAAAGTCCTTCGGACGGCTGAAAATGTTTTACGGCAATTTTCTTGTCATCCTTCGGGCCCTTACCTACATCCTCATGCTGGGAAGGGAGGGCCTGGCGGAAACGTCGGCCCATGCAGTGCTGAATGCGAACTACCTCATGAAGAAACTTTCGCCCCATATGGACATGGCCTATCCGGAAAGCTGCATGCATGAATTCGTGATGACCCTGGAACGCTACAAGAAGGAAACCGGTGTGTCCGCCCTGGACGTGGCCAAGGGCCTTCTGGACGAAGGCATGCACCCGCCTACCATGTACTTCCCCTTAATCGTTCACGAAGCCCTTATGGCAGAGCCTACGGAAACGGAAAACAAGGAAACCCTGGACAGGGCGGCGGAAGCCTTCATCCGGGTCTTTGAAAAGGGAAGGACCGACCCTAAGTCCCTTCACACCGCGCCCCACACCACTCCCATCGGCAGGCCCGATGAAGTGAAGGCGGCCCGGCATCCCCATATTCGGTACGACTTTGGAGAATAGCATGATTCGGAAATTAACATTTCTTAAAAACTGGCAGGACACACAGAATCCATTCCGCAACTTTGCGGTGGAGGAATATCTCATGAACCATGTGGAGGAAGGGGAAATCATCCTCTTCCTCTGGCAGAACAGGAACACTGTAGTCATCGGCAGGAACCAGAACGGCTGGCACGAATGCAGCGTGAAAAAGCTGGAAGAAGACGGCGGCCTCCTCGCCCGGCGCCTCTCCGGCGGCGGTGCGGTGTACCATGACCTGGGCAACATGAATTTTTCCTTCCTCGCCAGAAAGCAGGATTATGACGTGGCAAAGCAGCTCTCCGTCATCGTGGAAGGGGTCAGACAGTTTGGAATTCAGGCGGAAAAGAGCGGGCGGAACGACATCAAAATCGACGGCCGCAAATTTTCCGGAAACGCCTTCTATCGCCACGGAGACCTCTGCTACCACCACGGCACCCTCCTTATTGGGGAGGACATGAAGGACATGGTGAAATACCTGAACGTGGACGGCTCCAAAATGAACTGCAAAGGAGTGAAGTCCGTACCTGCCAAGGTGGTAAATCTCTCGGACCTCAACCCTGCCATCACCGTGGAAAGCTTGACCGGTGCCCTGAAGGAGAGCTTCGGCAAAGTCTACGGCCTTCCTGTAGAAGAAATCCATTCATCCGACATTCCCGAGGAAGCGCTGAAGGATAGAATTGCCTTCTTCTCCTCCTGGGACTGGCGCTATGGCGCAGCCCATGAATTCGACGTGCCCCTGGAAGGCCGCTGGGACTGGGGCTTCTTGAAATTCTCCTTCCGTGTGGACCACGGCATGGTGGAAGAAGTTTCCGTAGATTCCGACGGCCTGGAAGCAGACTTCATCGCTGCCATTCCGGAGGCCCTCAAAGGAAAAAGGTACGAAGGAAAAGAACTGGCTTCGGCGGTGCTGGCTATGGAAACGGTAACTCCGGAAGAAAAAGAAGTGCAGAAGGATGCGGCGAAGCTGCTGGGGGAGACGACTTAGTGTGAGGGTTCAGAGGGTGCAAAAGGTTCACAGGGTTCATAAGGGAAAGGTGGGCGGCTGCGCCGCCAGTTTGGATAAAACCTTTATAACCGGGCTTCGCCCGATGGAAAACAGGCAGATCGCCCTTGCGGGCGAAGGAAAACATGCCAACCGCCCTGCGGGCGTGGGAAATGCACCCCTATTCCCGCTTCGCGGGACTTCCCCCGGAGGGGGAAGTTTTAGCGGCTCTTCGCCTTGAGATGCTTATGAGATGATTGCTTCTCGGCGGGTTATAGTCCCACCGCACAGCGGGGGGAAGGTGGTGCCGTAAGGCACCAAAGGGGGGGGAAGCCGCCGCAGGCGGCTAATCTCCGTAATGCTTTTCATAACGTATGAAATCAAATGCTGAGCGGAGAGTAAACCTCCCCCACCGGGGGAGGTGCCGTAGGCAGAAGGGGTGCATTTCCTCGGGCGAAGCCCGGTTTGCATGTTTTTTACGCCCGTAGGGCGTTTGTATGGTTTTCTATTTCGCGAAGCGAAATTATATACTCATCGCCGCGAAGCGGCGATATTACACCCTTTGAACCCTCTGAACCCTTTGAACCCTCCGGCCAAAGGCCGGTCAATCTTAAGAACCTTTCCTTTGAAATGCTGAAATTATGAATAGACCCCATATTATTTCAATCCAAAGCGAGGCATGCCTATGAAATACGATGTCATTATTATCGGCGGCGGGCCGGGAGGCTATGTGTGTGCCGTCAGCTGCGCAGGATACGGTTTGAAGACGGCGCTGGTGGAGAAGCGGGAGCTGGGCGGAACCTGCCTTAACAGGGGCTGCATTCCCACGAAAACGCTTCTTTTCACCGCAGGCCTTCTGGAGAATCTCCATAAATCGTCCCTCTTCGGCATAAAAGACGGAAAGGGAAAGGCCGATTTCGACGGGCTCAGGAAACGGTCGGCGGAGGTGGTTTCTACCCTCCGAAGCGGCGTATCAAAGCTCTTAAAGCAGCATAAGGTGGATGTGTACCATGGCACGGGAAAGGTGCTTTCACCGTCCCTGGTGGAGGTGGAAGGAGAAGAGGGAAAGGAGCAGCTGGAAACGGGCCATATCGTCCTTGCCACCGGCGGCGCCCCCTCTGTGCCGCCCATTCCGGGAAGCAATCTGCCCGGCGTCTACACCAGTGACAGCCTTCTGGAAAAGCTGCCGGAAGCACGCCGCCTTGTCATCATCGGCGGCGGCGTCATCGGCGTGGAATTTGCAGAAGCCTACCGCGCCTTCGGAACGGATGTAACCATTGTGGAAATGATGCCCCGGCTCCTCCCGCCCTTTGATACGGACCTTTCCCGCCATCTGGCTGCACTTTTCCGAAAGAAGGGAATCAAAGCTGTCACAAAGGCGGGGGTAAAGAAAATCGAAGAAAAGGAAGGCGCCCTTTCCGTGACCTATGAACTTTCAGGAAAGGAAGAATCCATTCCCGCCGACGCCGTCCTCATCGCCACCGGCCGCTACGCGGAAACGAAAGGCCTCCTTCCCATGGAGGCAGACATGGAACGGGGGTGCTTTAAGGTGAATGACCGCTTTGAAACGTCGGTGCCCGGTATCTATGCTATCGGCGACATCGTCTACGGCGGCATCCAGCTGGCCCATGCGGCGGAAGCGGAAGGAAAGGCGGCAGCCGCTGCCATTGCCGGAAAGACATGTCCCATTGACGTGGACCTGGTGCCCCAGTGCGTCTACACCATTCCTGAAATCGCAGCGGTAGGGATTTCCGAAGACAAAGCAAAAAAAGAGGGCATTCCCCTCAAAGCAAGCCGCGTAGTCATGGGCAGCAACGCCAAGAGTCTCATTGCCGATGAAACGGGCTACATGAAAATCTTCGCCGATGAAGGAAATCACATCCTGGGTGCCCAGCTCCTCTGCACCGGCGCGGACAACCTCATCTCCGAAGTATCCCTGGCCATCGCCAATCACCTTACCATAGAAGATTTCCTCAAAGTCATCCGCCCCCATCCCTCGGTGGAAGAATCCCTGGGCGAAGCGGCGGAAGGAATCCTTTTGAAATAATTTGAAATAAGAAAAGCATGGGTCCTCAATTTGAGGGGCCATGCTTTTTTTGTGGATACACTGGACACGCCCTTCGGGCGTGAGGGTTGACGGGCCCTGAGGGCCCGAAGTTTGACAGGCCTGCGGCCTGAGGGTTCTAAAGTTTGACACGGCCTTCGGCCGTGAGGGCTTCAGTGGGCGGCTGCGCCGCCAGTATAAATAAAACCATACAACCGGGCTCCGCCCGTGGGAAAACAGGGAGCCGCCCTGGCGGGCGAGGGGAAAGCTGCCCCCTTTGGTGGCTGGCGCCAGCGGTTAACTGCTAATTGCTGGCTGCTGTCGCCTCTACGCAAATCCCGTAACGCTGACTTTATACTTATCGCCCGTAAGGGCGATACCACCCCCCCTCTGAACCCGACCGCTGGAAGCGGGCAGAACCCTTTGAACCTTCTGAACCCGGGCCGCCCTGCGGCCCCACACTATTTACACAAACTTAATGTTATTCTCCCTGGAAATGGGGTAAAATAGAAAAGTATATGGAATGGAGATGAAGTGATGGACAGGATTGCCGTATTGATTCCCTGCTGGAATGAAGCTCTTACTATAGAAAAGGTGGTCACCGATTTCAAAAGGGTGCTTCCGGAAGCGGTGATTTATGTGTACGATAACAATTCCACCGATCGCACCGCGGACATTGCAGCAAGGGCGGGGGCGGTGGTGCGCCATGAGTACCGGCAGGGGAAGGGAAACGTGATCCGCTCCATGTTCCGGGATGTGGATGCGGACTGCTATGTCATGGTGGACGGGGACGATACGTACCCCGCTGAAAACGCCAGGGACATGGTGAATCTTGTGCTGGAGGGAAAGGCGGACATGGTGATTGGCGACCGCCTTTCATCCACCTATTTTGAGGAAAACAAAAGGCCCTTCCATAATTCGGGAAATATGCTGGTCCGCCGTTTCATTAATATATTCTGGGGAGAAAGCAGCCATGAAATCAAGGACGTCATGACCGGGTACCGCGCCTTTTCTCCCATGTTTGTCAAGACCTTCCCCATCCTTTCCAAGGGCTTTGAAATCGAAACGGAGATGACCATCCATGCCCTGGACAAGAACCTTCTCCTGGCCAATGTGCCCGTTTCCTACCGGGACCGCCCGGCAGGAAGCATGAGCAAGCTCCACACCTTCCGTGACGGCGCCAAGGTACTGAGGACCATTTTTATGCTGTACAAGGACTACCGGCCCCTCCGTTTCTTCACGCTGGCCGCAGTCCTTCTGGCCCTCATTTCCCTCCTCCTTTTCCTTCCTGTATTTCATGAATATGTGATGACAGGTCTTGTACCTAAACTGCCCACCCTGGTGACCTCGGGGTTCTTCATGATGGCCGCCGTGGTTTTTCTTGGTATCGGCCTCATGCTGGACACGGAAGTGAAAAACAGCAGAAAGAATTTTGAAATCCAGATGAATATCATCCGGATGATACTGAAGAAATAGCACCTCAGGTTGTGTTCTGCTGCACAGAAAGGGGCAGAGAAAAGATTTCAAAGCTTTCCATTGTTGTTAGGGAAGCACTGATTAATTCATAGAGTTTCCTTTTATAAGAATTTTTATGCGCTGCTTCGTCATGGGCTTCCTTAAATAGCTCGCTATTCGCGTCAGCCCATTCCTCGCATTGCATAAAAATTCAAGAATAAAAGTAAACAATGATTTAATCAGCGCTTCCCTAGAAAGGTAAACCATGTTTGATTCGCTCGTTCGAAAATTCTTCCCCTCCACAGACCGGTTCTGGGAGGTTTTCCGATTTCTGGCCGTAGGAGGAGGCTGCTTTCTTCTGGAATATTTCCTCCTTTATACACTCACCGAATACGGCGGCCTGAACCCGCTGGTATCGGCGCCCATTGCCTTCACCGTGTCCCTGGTGGTGAACTATATCCTCTGTGTGTACGTGGTTTTCCACGCCAAGCAGCAGACCGGGAAACAGATGGCCCTCTTTGCGCTGACCTCCATCATGGGCCTTGGCATTAACCAGGCGGTCATGTGGTTCTTCATCGACATCATGGGCATATGGTATATGTTCGCCAAGGTCATCGCCTCTGCCATTGTCATGATATGGAACTACTTCACCAAACGGTACGTCCTTCACGGGCATGTGTGACACAGTGACACGCCCTGGCGGGCGTGAGGGTTGACGCCTGCTGCGCAGGCGAGGTTTGACGGGGCTTTTGCCCCGAGGGTTCTTAAGTTTGACAGCCGCCGTTGGCGGCTGAGGTTTGTGGTAGGCGGCTTCGCCGCCAGTTTGGATAAAACCTTTACAACCGGGCTTTCGCCCGTGGGAAAACCATACAACCGCGCCTGTGGCGCGAGGGAAATGCACCCCTTCTGCCGCCTTTGGCGGCGTCTCCCCCGTAGGGGGAGATTCTAGCGGCGCTATACAATGAGTGACTTAAGTTAGCACTAAGAGAAGCGGAGAGAAAACTTCCCCCTTCGGGGGAAGTCCCCGTAGGGGAATAGGGGTGCATTTCCACGGGCGAAGCCCGGTTGGCTTGTTTTCCCCGCCCGCAGGGCGGTTGTATGGTTTTCACCGCCGCCGACAGGCGGCATTAAAAACTCATCGCCGGCAGGCGATACCTTCCCCTCAGCCTGTGCACATTCTGCAGAGAATGTGCAAGTCAGTCGAAGTTGGCCCATAGCCTGCCCATAAAAGGGCCTTCCTTTTAATCGACTGACCGTTAGGGCTGTCAAACTTTAGAACCCTCCGGCCGGCAGGCCGGTTAAACCTTAGAACCTTAAAACAGCACCATGGAAACTACAGTTTCCATGGTGCTGTTTTTACGCAAGCCCTTCTTTCAGCTGGGCCCTAAAGATGTTGGCTCCTCCGTTGGCGGGGTGCCTTAGGCCTTTGACGGCAAAGCCTGCCTCGGTCAATGTATTTTCGCTCTTTTTCCCTATGGCGAAGATGGGAAGGGGGCCGGTTAAAGAGAGGAGTTCTCTGGTGCAGGCAAGGCCCGTGGCCAGTTCATCGTCCGTGGGGGTGCGGTTGGTGAGGAGGTTTCCTTTTTTATAGGGATGGAAGGGGAAAATGTTCCAGAGGAGGAAGTCATTGGGCGAAAGGCCTGCTTCCAGGCAGGCTTTCCATACCACGGAATCCGTGGGTTCGTTGAAGCCCTTCTGCTGCTGGATGGGTTTCAGGAGGGGACTGTCTTTCCGACTGGTGCGGTTTCCTTTGTGTCCAAAGACCATGGCGCTGGTGACGGCGGGGTGGCAGTCAAGGAGCATCCTTTCGCAGGTCATGGCGATGCCGGAGAAATGGCCGCCCTGGTAGCCGCAGGCTTCGGCAATGAGAAGAATTCTGGCGTGTCCCAGCCGGAGGGTGAGGTAGTCTTTGAGGTTCGCCCTTCGAATGGCCGGGCCCTTTTCGATTTCATACTTGTCGTCGTGGTCTGTCCAGGGATTGAAGGTGTTTTCACCGTGGTATTGGGTGAGGTGGTTGATAAAAAGGGAAATATCCATATCAGGACTCTGCTCCTTTGTCTCTTTCCCTGGATTCCTTCATTTCTTCTTTCATCTGCTCTTTGGCTTCTTTGAAGGATTCAGGGATATTGTCTTCGCTGGTTAAAACGTAGATGGTGCCGTTCAGAAGAGGCTCCACCGGTTTGAAGCGGTATTTGAAGAACCACTGGTCGAAGTATTTCATGTCACTTCTGGAAACGAAGAGGAATACCGGCTTTTCCGGCTGGCGGTGTTCCTTCATGAAATCCTTGTCGGAAATGGAGGGCATCACGTATTTTTCATTCCACAGGGGATTCCGGTCTTCCCCATCGCCGGAATCCGGCGGCACCACCCGGGTGGCGGTTTCACCGGAGTAGAAGGTGTAGCCGGCGGGGTAGGAGCGGAAGAAATAGTGCTCTCCCGGGGCTGCCTGCATTTCCGGCGCCATGTCGATGGCGGAGCGGCGGGGAAGGTAGTGGGGCAGGCCTTCCATGAGGAGGCAGAGGAAGACGGAGGCGGTGACGGCGCTGATGACGGTGAGCCGTCGGCCGCTGCTCTTCTTATAGCGAAGGCCCAGGGAAATGATGGCGTAAAGGATGACCACGTAAAGTACCCACCAGCTGCCTTCCTTGATGTAGAAGGAGCCGCCCAGGGCAGCTGCCAGGAAAAGAACGAATCCCAGGGCTGTCCAGAGGAAGGGCTTTGTTTCGCCCTGCCTGATGGCGGGAGCCGCCATGGCGGAGAAGATGATGGCCGGCACCACCGCAATGTAGGTGTAGGTGACGTACTTGGTGGCCATGAGTGTGTAGAAAAGGAGGGTGCCCCAGCACCATACCATGAGGAAGCGGTAGAAGGGGGTCTTTTCTTTGAAACCCTTCACCATTTCATAGAAGGCGGTAAAGGTCCAGGGAAGCAGGGCGGCAGGAAGGAGAACCAGGTAGTAATACCAGTGATTGTCGGCGGGGTGCTCGGAGGAGGTGGCGCGGACAAAGTTGTGGAGCCCTAAAAACTGTGTGATGAAATCGCTGCCGTGGATGAGGTACATGCCGCCGTACCAGGGAAGGGTGACGGCAAAGAAGGCAAGGATGCCCTGCCAGGGGAAGAGGCGGAGCGCCATTTTGGCAGATTTCATGGAAAGGCACCAGAGAAGGAGCAGGGCGCCGGGAAGGACAAGGCCCACGGGGCCCTTGGTGAGGCAGGAAAGACCGGCGGCGGCGTAGGCCAGTACCAGATGTTTCCTCTTTCCCTCCATGACGCCGATGTAGCCGGAAAGCATGGTGGGAATGGTGAAGAGAAGGAGGATGCTGTCGGTGATGATGGCGTGGGAAATGACCCAGAATTCCAGGGACAGGGCCAGCATGGCGCCGGACCACACGGCGGTGACATTATCCTTCAGGATTCTTTGGATGTACCAGATGAGAAGGGCCACCGACAGGGCACCTGAGACGATGGCGGGCATACGGGAGGCTAGACTGGTGAAGCCAAGGATGGAGTAGGAAATGGAAAGGAGCCAGTACACCATAATGGGCTTGTCGTACCAGAAGGTGCCGTAAATCTGGGGTGACATCCAGTTGCCGGAAAGTACCATTTCCTTGGCGGTTAAGGCATAGTTGGACTCCACCGGGTCCGTAACCGGCAGAAGCCAGGAGCCCCAGAGAAGGAAAAGAAAGGCTGCCAGGAAGAAAAAGAGGAGGGTCTTCCAAACTTCTTTCCCGCCTTCAGCCGGTTTTTCTTCATGAATTCTGTTTTTTCTTTTTATGCGCTTTGTACTCAATGGGAGTCCTCTTTCTTTAATAACAGAAGGGCCGTATCCTTGTCCCAAAGGACGGTGACCTGGGACTGCTGTTCTTTCGGCCAGTTTTTATATACTTTTTTCTGCACCAGAATATAGGCTTCCTTTGGAAGAGCGGCTTCTTCATCTTTTCCAGGAAGAAGGACGCCCTTTTCCGCATTACTTTCGTCGGCTGCCTGTTTCCTGACGTCAAATTCCGGAAGCGCCCTGCCGTAGATATCTGTATAGAAAGCAATGGAAGGACGGTAGAAGGTATCGATGTAGAGGGGAATGGCGCTGTCCCTTTCCGTGCATGCCAGCTTTTCCGCAATGGCGGCGGAGGTGAAGAGGGAGGACACGGAGGAGGCAAAGGCGCCCCATATGGAAAGGACGAATACAAGAATCAGCAGAGCCTGGGTGACCATGAAAGTATGGAACCGCCCTTTTCTGAGGCCCACGGCAGCCAGAACGGCGGCAAGGACCATGAAGAAAACAATGGCCCAACGGACAATGAGGCCGCCTTCGGGGGTGATAGGTGCCAGGGCAATGGCTCCGGCGGTGATAAAGGAAAAAATAAGGTGGGAGATAATCAGGGTTTTGGAAATATGGCCGGACTCTTCAATGTCTGCAAGGTACATGCCTGCCAGAAGAGAGAGGGGCGGGAACATGGGAAGAACGTAGGAGAAGAGCTGGGTGGAGGACAGGGAAAAGAAAATAAAGATAAAAAGAGCCCACACGAAAAAGAAGGCGCCGGTTTTATCCCTCATCCATTTTTTAGTACGCCGGAAAATGCCGGGGAGCGTGCCGCTCCAGGGGTAGAACCCTGCCAGCAGCACCACCAGGTAGAGCCAGTAATGGTTCTGCCCCGCATGCTCAGGACTCACGAATCGGGTCACATTGTGGTAGCCCAGAAAGGTATCAATGAAGGCGCTGCCGTGGATATGGCCCATGGCCATGTACCAGGGAAGGCCCACCAGGCAGGCCAGGGGAATGCCCCAGTACCACTTGAGAGCCATGATTTCCTTCAGGCGGAACTGCTTCGTGGCTATCATCCAGATGCCCACGATGAGGGCCGGAAATCCGAAACCGATGGGGCCCTTGGTGAGAAGCGCCAGCCCGCAGAAAATGTAGGCGGTCATGTATTCCTTCCTAAGGAAGGACATGAGGGCCACGGTGAGGGTGAAGGTGAGAAGGGTATCGGTGACGCTGCTTCTGGCAAGCACGATGATTTCAAGGGACGTGGCGCAGATGAAAGCACCCCGCAGGGCTGCCTTTTCTCCGATGAGCTTTCGGGAAGAAAGATAGAGGTACACCGGGGTAATGGCGCCTAAAAGGAGCGAGGGCAGACGGGCGGCCCAGGTAGAAACGCCAAACAGGCTGAAAGACAGTGCTTCCAGCCAGTAGAATAAAGGCGGCTTATCATACCAGAATTCGCCGTAAATCCGTGGAGAAAGGAAATCCCCGGTGGCCATCATTTCCTTGGCCGTCTCCCCGTACACCGGTTCATCGGGATCCAAAAGAGGAATGGTGCCAAGAAAAGCGCCGTAGAGGACAATACAGAAAAGGAACAGGAAAAGACATTTTTTATCGAATTTCATTTTGATTTTCTCTTATGATAGATATAGTAGCCGCCGGCAATGACTACGGAAATAGCCACGCACACCGCTGCGATTTCCCACTTGTAATCCAGAAGAAGGGTCCAGTTGTGGCCCAATGCGGAGCCCACGTACACGAGGAAAATGGTCCAGGGCACGGTGCCCAGTACGGTAAGAAGGACGAATTCAGGCAGCGGAAACTGGGCGATGCCGGCGGGCAGGGAAATAAAAGTGCGCACCCCCGGCAGCAGGCGGCCGGTGAAGATGGCAATGGCGCCGTAATTTTCAAACCAGTCCTTGGCGGCAATCATCTTCTTAGCCCCCAGGCCTCCCTTGGCGGTGTGTTTCAGAATCATGTCTCTTCCACCCTTGGCTCCCATGTAGTAGGAAATGACGGAACCCGCAATGCCGGCGGCGGTTCCGATGACCACAGTGGGCCAGAAGGAAAAAATGTCCTGGGACACCAGAAAGCCCGCAAATCCCAGAATGATTTCACTGGGGATGGGGACATTCATGTTTTCCAGCACCATGCAGATGAAAAGCGCCAGATAGCCCCATTCGGAGAGAAATGAAATAATGATTTCCATAGAACTTAGTCCTTTATAAATAACAGAAAACAGGGAACAGAAGAAAAGCTTTTGTATGTTTCTGTTTCCTATAGTAACTAGTAAAGGCATATATAATATATACAATATTTAAATAATCAATGAACTCAATGAACTCAATGAACTGCCGGTCCCCCTCTGGAGACTATTACTATAAAATATAACATGATAAGAGAGCAGGGTCAATGAAGAGGATAAGAGGGTAAGGGAAAGGAACTTTGGATGGAACATTGACATTTGCATAAAATATTGATAAAATGTGCATAGACTGCATAAAGATACCGACCTATGGAAATTAAATTTTCTGGAATATCCATGATTCAAGGTAAAATTTGGGAAAATCAGCGGAATCGGACGGACGTCTTTATGAAGAGAAAACAGGGAGCTTGAATAAAAATTCATAGGGGAGCTTCCAATCTGTGAAAATGTCTATATGGAGATGATTTGTCATGATGGGTAAGAAATTAAAAATTGCATTGGCATTAGGCGCTATGGCCGCTGTATTTGGCGTGGCAGGCTGCGGCGGTGGAAGCTCAAGCAGCAGCTCTTCTGCATCCAAGAACGGAATCCCTTCCGTTATCCGCGTAGGCTCCGAAACCACCTTCCCGCCCTTTGAATTTACAAAGGACGATAAATATGTGGGCTTTGATATCGACCTGGCTGATGCCATCATCAAACAGATGGGCAGCAAGATGGAATTCAAGAGCATGGGCTTCGACGCCCTCATCCCGGCCGTACAGTCCGGCCAAATCGACCTCATTGCAGCAGGCCTGAACGCTACCCCGGAAAGAGCGAAACAGGTAGCCTTCTCCGATCCCTACTTCACCCAGGACGGCTTTGTCATCATTGTGAACAAAGACAATGACAGCATTAAAGACTGGGCAGACCTGGAAGGCAAAAACGTAGGCGCCCAGGTAGGCACCCAGCAGGTCAAACTGGCCCAGGAAGCCAAGGCTGCCAACGTAAAACAGCTTGACTCCAACGCCCAGGCCTTCATGGAACTGCAGGCAAAGACACTGGATGCCGTAGTCATCGACCAGCCGGTGGGCATGTACTACCTGAAGCAGGGCGCTGACAAGGACCTCAAAATCGTGGGTTCCGCTAAAGACGCTGCAGGCATGGTATTTGCCATGAAGAAAGACAACAAGGAACTGCAGGCCGCTGTGAACAAAGCGCTGAAAGAACTGAAAGACAACGGCACCTATGATAAGATTTACACCAAATGGTTTGGCAACGAAGGAAAGAAATAATTCCCAAATGAAAACCGGGCTCTCAGGGGGCCCGGTTTTTTTATGGACACGCCCTGCGGGCGTGAGGGTTCAGAAGGTTCAAAGGATTCAGAAGGTTCAAAGGGTGAAGGTAGGCGGCTCCGCCGCCAGTTTGTAGAAAACCGTACAACCGCCCTGACGGGCGAGGGAAAAGCGTTCCCCCTTTGGTGGCTGACGCCACCACCTTTCCCCCTGTTCAGGGGGCACTATGGATGCTCAGCAATGTGCCACATGATACCAGGGGTAAGCGTAGAGCGGTTTATTCTGCCCCTTGCATAGGGTGGCAAGGGAACACGATTCGTAGGGGAGCGTAGCGACCTGAGAATCGTGTGACACGCTTTCCCGTGGAGGAAGTCCGGCGAAGCCGGATAGGGGGTGGCGAACGTAGTGAGCCAATCAGCAGAATGCTTATCATGCTATATGATACAGGAAGGTAATCCCGTAACGCAGGCTCCTTCCACGGGAAGGAGCTGGGCGGAGCCCTGAGGATAGGTCCGAAAAGACCTGACGCCCCTATCCTCCGTCGCCTGCGGCGACACCTCCTTCCTAAGGAAGGAGGCTATGGCTCTTCGTCATGCAGCACTGGAGGCATGAGGCATAAAAGTAAATCTCATAACGCTGACTTTATACTCATCGCCCGCAGGGCGACACCACAACCCTCAGGCCGAAGGCCTGTTAAACCTGAGAACCCTCCGGCCGATAGGCCGGTCAATCTTAAGAACCTTTTCCTCTTCCCCTTGGGCGAAGCGAACACAACCCTTCTACACAACCTGCCGCCCATAGGCGGCTATAACCTTCGGGGCCGATAGGCCCCGTTCACCTTCCCCTCTGAACCTTCTGAACCAGCCCGCCTTTGGCGGGCCGAACCCTCTGAACCCGGGACCGCGAAGCGGTCCCCTATATATTTCCCATTTGATAATTCAATTTCCTCCCTATATAATGAAGACAACACTGGATAGCGTTTTTCGGGAGGTGTTTTGTATGAACAGATGGATGAAAGCGGGAGCGGCGGTGCTGGCGCTGGGACTCTTGGCCGGCCTTTCCGGCTGCGGCGGGGAAAAGCAGGCTGCCTCTTCCAAGGCGCCGGCTCCGGCGAAGAAGGAACTGAAGGTGGCCTGCGTGGCTACCTATCCGCCCTTTGTGTACAAAGACAAGGAAGGGAAAATCGTAGGCTTTGATGTGGACATCACCGGTGCCGTGGCGAAGGAACTGGGGGCCCAGGTGGTATATGAAAGCATGCCCTTCAATGAAATGGTGCCGGCCCTTGAGGCCAACAAGGCGGATATCGCCGTGGCGGCGGTGGACATGACCCAGGATAGGGCGGACAAGGTGGATTTCAGCAATATCTACTACAGCAAGGAAAACGTTTCCATCCTGGCCCGGAAGGAAGACAATGAAATCAAAGGTCCCGAAGACCTGAAGGGAAAAAAGGTGGCCGTGGAAAAGGGTACGGTGTATGTGGAAACCGCCAAACAGTACGGCGCGGAAGTGAAGGAATACGACTACCACGACCAGCTTATCAAGGCGGTGGAGGACAATGAGGCGGATGCCCTCATCCTGGACAAGCCGGTGGCCCGTTTCTATCTGGCCCACGGTGCATCGGACAAACTGAAGCCCGCCGGCATTATCAGCGGCTCCGGCGGATTCGTCATGATGCTGAGCAAGAAGGACGAAGGCCTCCAGAAACAGGTAAACGATGCCCTGGACAAGCTCATGAAGAGCGGCGAATATGACAAGATTTACGATAAATGGTTTGCCGATGAAAGTTTCAGCAAAGAGCCGGACGTAAAAGCATGAGGAAATAAAATCTTTGTGCGTCCCAGGGAAGCACTGATTCATTCGCAGAATCGAATTTCATATGTATTTTTATCCAATCGACCTCATCAGTCTCCTTAAATAGCTCGCTATTCGCGTCGACTGATTCCTTGCATTGAATAAAAATACAAGAATGAAATCCGATAACGATTTAATCAGCGCTTCCCTAAACGAATTGTCCTTCATGATATAATGAAAGCAGAGGCAGAAAGGCCTCTTCATTTTCAAAGAAAGAGGGATGATTCCATGAAGAAGAGTACCCTTATCGTTTCCCTGGCCGCCGCCGGTCTCATTGCCCTGGGAGGCTACAGCGTATTTGCGGACAGCAGCGAAAGCAGCTGGAACGGCTGGTGCTACGGCCCAAGACAGACCGTGAGCCAGGACTCCCGTGATGGAAACTACGGCAGGAGAGGCTACGGCTGCGGCGGCTGCCGCCAGAGCGACCGTGACGATTACTACTGCCCCGGACCGGGATACAGAAGGTAATAACAAAAAGAGCGGAGCATATCCGCTCTTTTTGCGTGGATAGGACACGGGGACACGCCCTGGCGGGCGTGAGGGTCGACGGCCCTTCGGGCCGAGGTTTGACAGGCCTGCGGCCTGTTAGAGCCAGGCGAAAATCGCCATTTTGAGCCGGGCGAATTTAGCCAATTTTAGCCAAAGAAAAATAGCCAACAATCCAGTGCTATTGTTAACTATCTAAATTTATGGGCCATTTTTGTCCCATCGGAATATTACAATGTTGGTTTCTCTGTCCGCAGGGTAACTCTTTCAAGCCTCTGTCCGCGGTAGCTGCTTCCACTAATCATAATTACTAATGCATCATCAAAGGCCCTATCCATTGCGCAGGCCAACGAGTCATTATCTGAAAAATCTTCAGTCCAGCTTGATGGCATTTTATTGCTGGTGAAGATAATTGTAGAATCACTTTCCTTGGCATACCTCCGGTCCACCATATCAAAGAACAGCCGCGTATCCTCCTTATCGAAATGGCAGTGGCCGACTTCATCAATAATCAGACAGGCCGGGTGCACAAGGCTCTTAAGCAGATTAGCCGTCGTTCCATTGTGGCGGGCATTATCCATCTTCTCGCGAAGCTCCGTCATCTTCAGGAAATATGTATTAATCCCCTGCTGGCAGCACTCATAGCCAAAGGCCTGTGCCAAATGCGTTTTCCCTGTAACTGGAGGGCCAATCAGCGCCACATTTTTCCGTGCATACAGAGGTGCTAACATCTGCAGTTCCTTCAAACGCTCCTTATCCTGTCCGTAAAGACGAGAAAAGTCAAAATTGTCGAATGTCTTTGGATTCTGCAGCGGCAGCCGGCTTGTTCTCAGCCGGATATCCACCAGAGCCTGGTGCTTCTTCTGTGCCAGATGAGCCATGACCGTATCCAAGGCATGCAGGGATTCACCATCGAAGCAGTTCTCAAGGGATATCTGTGCAAGCTCTTCTGCCGTACAGCTTAAGTTCAACTGGGCACATTCCTCCGCTATTTTTTCGAACAAGTCCTTATTCATCCTCTGGCCCCTCCTTTGTGAAATCGAATTTCTTAAAGAAATCCACACTTTCAAAGGACTTCCGGTCCTCTAAATGGATAACCGTCCGAACCGGCATAGTAGGCAGCTCTTCAGGCTCTTTGCTGGAAAACTGGTCCAGGCAGCAGGAATCCCTTCTGCTCCAGGTCACTGTGTAGGTTTTCAGTACCTTCTGCAAATCTTCCGAATAAATGGTTAATGTATCATACTCGCGGCAGACACGGACGCAACTCCGGGTATACCACCCAGGAACGCCGAACCGTCTGCCTTCATAGGTAATAAAACCATCAAATGAAATCCTGCGAATCGGGCAGAGATAATTCATAAGCTCCGCCTGTTCCTGCAGAGGACGAATATTGCGGCTGCACCTTGTTGAATGAACCTCCTCCGGTGGCAGGTCGCAGCCGGCATGGCAGATACTGTTCTGCCTATTGCACCATTCACGGGAGGCGGCGTTCAGGTCATTCAGATTATTAACGTTTATACCGGACACCAGGTTATCCTTTGCATAACGGATAAAGCGTTCAACCTTTCCCTTCGTATATGGATGCCGTGGCTTGCATAATTTTGTCCGAAATCCGATGGCCTGCATAAACTGGGCATAATCATGCTGCCAAATAGGCTGCCCGTCCAAGGTGCGGCCAATGACCACACTCTTCATATTATCTGTAAGTACATAAGTCGGAACCCCAAGAAACCGAAAAGCGTGAATCATTCCAATAAACAGATTCTCCTGCCTGGCGTTAGGGAAAAATTCCAGATAGCATTCACCACAATGGTGGCAAATCATAGCAAAGCAGGCGGCCCTGATCCGGTCCCCAGAGTCTGTTTCAACATTCACAAACCCCCAATCCATCTGGAAAACAGTGCCCGGTTCGGTCGTATATCTTCTGCCCCTGGTTCCCAACCCCTCTACCGGTCTATGCTTAGGCGGCAGCAAGTCCTTGTGAGCTGAAATATACTCTTTAACAGTGCTCAGGCTTCCGGGAAACCCCTCGTGTCTCAGATAATCGAGACATACTACGGAATTACTGATTCCTTTGGACAAAAGACCATCCAGAAGAGACGAATAGCCGTCCATAATATGGAATGGAGGGGTACTGCGTTTTTTCCGGCTAAAACTGCCACCCTTCTTCTTCCATGTCCGCAACCGGCTTCTTGAAATGCCGGTCCTTCTGCTTAATTCTGAAACGTTAACAGAGTCTAAGGAGAAATGGCCTTCTTTGCACTCCGATTTCATTTCCTCAATGGCATGTGATACAATACTTTCTAAGTCATTACATTTTACCTTCATGTATCCTCCTTTGCACTGGATTGTTAACCGTTTATATTGTAAACGAGGATGAAGGTAAATGTAATGGCTATTTTGTTTGGCTGGTTTTGGCGATTTTCGCCCGACTCAAAATGGCTAAATTCGCCTGGCTCTAACAGCCTGAGGGTTCTAAAGTTTGACAGCGGCTTTGCCGCTGAGGGTTGTGGTGGGCGCCTTTTAAATAATAGAAGGCGCCAGTTTGTATAAAACCTTTACAACCGGGCTTCGCCGTTGGAAAACAGGCCAACCACGCCTCCGGCGTGTTGAAAATGCACTCCCTTTAGTGGCTGGCGCCACCACCTTTGCCCCGGTGGGAAGCGTGTCACGGGATTCTCAGTCGCCCAAGGGCTCCCTACGAATCCAGTTCCCTTGCCACCCCGCTAAAGCGGGGGCACTATGGGTGCTCAGCACTGTGCCACATGATACCAAGGGTAAATGTAGAGCGCTTTATTCTGCCCCCCTGAATAGGGGTGGCAAGCGAACTTGGTTCGTAGGGGAGCGATAGCGACCTGAGAACCAAGTGAGACGCTTTCCCGTGGAGAAGTCCGGCGCAGCCGGATAGGGGGTAGCTGTGGAGGTCCTGCATAGGACCTCCAAGTCAGCCGAAGTTGGCCTCTAGCCTGCCCAATAAGAGGCCTTCCTCTTGGTCGGCTGACCGTGGTAGGCGGCTAATCACAGTAATGCAAATCATGCTGATGAATCTAAAAGGTATAAGCCGAACTCAGCTGACAGCTAGCTGCTAATTGCTAACTGCTGCCGCCTCTACGTCAAACGGCAGCCTTCCCGCCGACTGGTATTTAATGGCAGCTGCCTCATAAGAGATTTGTACCGAGATCCTTCGCTATTGTGGAGACCCTGCAGAGGGTCTCCAAGTCAGCCGAAGTTGGCCCTTAGCCTGCACATAAAAGGGCCTTCCTATTGTCGGCTGACCGACCCAGGATGACAGGTGGGAGGCGGGAAGGAAAGTACGTAATGTAGTCTGACGTCTGATTTCTGATTTCTATCGTCTAATCCACGCCCTTATCTTCTGTCGCTTGACGGCGACCCCCCCTTCCAAAGGAAGGGGGGGCTCCAGCTCTTCGTCATGCAGCACTGATGACATAAAGACAAGCCCCTGTAACGTTAGGCTCCTTCCTCAGGAAGGAGCTGGGCGAAGCCCTTAGGATAGGTTCGAAAATTCAGCGAGAGACCTGACGCCCCTATCCTCCGTCGCCTGCGGCGCCACCTCCTTCCTATGGAAGGAGGCTATAAACTGCGGCAAAGCCGCCACCTTCCCCTTTGAACCCTTTGAACCCTTTGAACCCTTTGAACCCTCTGAACCCTCTGAACCTTCAGCGCCAAAGGCGCTGTCCAATGGCGATACCACAACCCTCGGCGCCAAAGGCGCCGTCAAACCTAAGAACCTTCTATATACAATATTATCATTTATCTTCCCTAAATCCGTATGGGAAGGATTACATATTGAAAAAGTTAGATAGGATGTGACGCCGCAGGGGGAAAAGGCAGGAAGGAAGCAGTTTCCACGGCGCCGGCGTATTTACATATAGAGATAAATAATATAAAATGGAATAAGATTTCAATTGTATACGTCTCTTGACGCGTGCAGGTTACAATATATTATGAGGTGATCAAATGAGTGAATTGCTACGCGTGGAGAATCTCCACGTTTCCGTAGGCGGGAAAGAACTCCTCCACGGCATTAACCTCACCGTAAACAAGGGGGAAGTCCATGTAATTATGGGTGTTAACGGGGCAGGCAAGTCGACGCTGCTTCATGCCATCATGGGAAATCCTGTTTACAAGGTGACTGAGGGACATATTTATTTTGAAGGACAGGAGATTACGGACCTGTCTGTTGATAAAAGGGCAAAGCTGGGCATTTTCCTGTCCTTCCAGAACCCTATTTCCGTGGCAGGCATTACCATGGAGAATTTCATCCGCACCGCGAAGACCACCATTTCCGGTAAACAGCAGCGGCTGTTTCCTTTCAAGCGCCTTATGAAGGCAAGGATGGAGGATTTGGAAATGAATCCGTCCTACGCTGACCGTTATCTTAATGACGGCTTCTCCGGCGGTGAGAGGAAGAAGAGTGAAATCCTGCAGATGCGCATTCTGGACCCGAAGCTGGCCATGCTGGATGAAACGGACTCGGGCCTCGATGTGGACGCAGTGCGCATCGTTTCCAAAAATATTTCCGAATACCACAATGAGAATAATTCCCTTCTCATCATTACCCATCTGAACCAGATTCTGAAGTTCATCACTCCCGAATACGTGCACGTCCTCATTGACGGCCGCATTGTGAAGGAAGGCGGACCGGAGCTGGTGGATGAAATCGAAACCAACGGCTTTGATGCATACCGCAGTGAGGTGTAGTCATGGCTGAAGAAAAGAAAAAGAGTCAGGTAGAGGATATCAACCGCAGTATCTATGATGTGAAGGATAGGGTGGAGTATTCCTACAAGGCAGACAGGGGCCTCACGGAAGACGTGATCCGGGAAATCTCCAGAGAAAAGGATGAACCGGAATGGATGCTGGAAAAGCGGCTGAAGGCCCTGGAAATCTACAACAAACTGGATGTGCCGCCCTGGGCGCCGGATATTTCGGAGCTGGATATGGAGCACATTGATACCTACGTCCGCCCGAAGACGGACATGAAGGCCCGCTGGGAAGACCTGCCGGAAAATATCAGGGAAACCTTCGACCGGCTGGGTATTCCGGAAGCGGAAAAGAAATCTCTCGCCGGTGTAGGCGCCCAGTATGACTCCGAAGTGGTGTACCACAATATCCAGAAAGAACTGGAGGAACAGGGAGTCATTTATGTTGACTTTGAAACGGCGGTGAAGAAGTATCCGGAACTGATTAAACCCTATTTCGGAAAACTCATCACCCCGAACTATCATAAATTTGCAGCCCTTCACTACGCCGTATGGTCCGGCGGTTCCTTTGTCTACGTGCCGAAGGGCGTCCATGTGAAGATGCCGCTGCAGAGCTATTTCCGGCTCAATGCGCCGGGGGCAGGCCAGTTTGAGCATACCCTCATTATCGTAGAAGAAGGGGCCACCTGCCATTTCATCGAAGGCTGCTCCGCCCCCCGCTACAATGTGGCCAACCTCCACGCCGGAGCGGTGGAACTCTTCGTGAAGAAGGGAGCCACCCTCCGTTACTCCACCATTGAAAACTGGTCGAAGAACATGTATAACCTGAACACCAAGAAATCCCTGGTGGAAGAGGACGGTCATATGATCTGGGTATCCGGATCCTTCGGATCCCATACGTCCTGCCTCTATCCGGACACCGTACTCAAAGGGGACCGCTCCACCTGCGAATTCACCGGCATTACCTTTGCCGGCAAGGGACAGTTCCTGGATACCGGCTCCAAGGTGGAAGCCCTGGGGAAAGACGTGTCCATGACCATTAACTCCAAATCCATTTCCAAGGCCGGCGGCACCGCCATTTACCGGGGAGTGGTGTACATCGGGCCCAACGCCCGGGGCACCAAGGGTTCCATCAGCTGCGAATCCCTTATGCTGGACAATGAGTCCCGCTCCGACACCATCCCCGATATTATCATCGAAAACGATGATATCGACCTGGGCCATGAAGCCAAAATCGGCCGCATTCCGGACGAGGACATTTACTACCTCATGAGCCGGGGCCTTACGGAAGAAGACGCCAAGGCCATGCTGGTTCGGGGCTTTGCAGAACCCATTTCCAAAGCCCTTCCCTTGGAATACGCTGTAGAAATGAACCGCCTCATCGATCTTGAATTCGAAGGGGCCATAGGATAAGGAGGCATTATGGAAGACATCAGAATCAACCGGCTGCCTCTCCTCACATACCGTTACCTTCACACCAACGACACTCCCGTGGCCTTTGAAGCGCCGGAGAAGGGAAAAAGGCCTGTCTTCTCAGACCTTTCCCATGTGAAGGAAGGCGGCGCCCTTCCTGAAAACTTCAGGGGCGCCTCCGAAGAAACGGTGAAAGCTCTGGAAAAGGGCAGTCACTATACCATTACCATCCCCGCCGGCGAAAAGGCGGATCTCACCATCACCCTTTCCGGCGACGGCGATGTATCGGACTTTGCAGGCACCTTCCTCTTCCATCTGGAAAAGGAAGCATCCCTGAACCTCATCTGGGTACTGAAGGGAGAGACGAAGAAGGGCACCTGCCTGGCAGGGGCCTACTATGACCTTTCCGAAAACGCCTGCCTCAAGGTATCCCGTCTGGAAACGGGCCTTTCCGGTGTGGCAGTTTTCGACCAGCGCCACACTGTGCTGGCAGAAGGGGCCCGTGCCGATTTCTCCGCCGCCGAACTGGGTGGAGAAAATATTTACGTTCACAGCTACGGCCTCCTTGCCGGAGACCATGCCGCCATGACGGAAAAAGCGGTGTATGCGGGAACAAAAAAGCAGCACCTCGATTTCTTCTACCACATCGACCACGTAGGCAGGAAGACCCATGCGGAAATCGACGTGAAAGGCGCACTGGACGATGAATCGAAAAAAATCTTCCGGGGCACCCTGGATTTCAAAAAAGGCTGCAGCGGCTCCGTCGGTGACGAAGGGGACTATGCCATCCAGCTTTCCCCGAAGACGAAAAATATTTCCCTGCCCCTCCTCCTCTGCACGGAAGATGACGTTCAGGGAAATCACGCATCCAGCGCAGGGCAGCTGGACGCTAACACCATTTATTTCCTCATGAGCCGCGGCTTTTCCCTGGAAGAAGCCAGGAGAATCGTCATCGAAGCCCTCATCCGTCCCATCATCGACGGCATGGATGAATCGGTGAGAGAAGAAATTATTACAGAACTCAGGCAGAAACTGGATTCGAAGGAGATATAATGAACAGCGAATTAATCAGAAAAGATTTCCCCATCCTCAATACAAAGGTGAACGGCCATCAGATCGTCTACTTCGACAACGCCGCCACCACCCAGAGGCCCCTGCCCGTGGTGAACGCCGTGGCGGACTATGTGCTCCATGAAAACGGCAACCCCCACAGAGGCGCCCACATCTTCGCCATTTCCGCATCCGAAGCCTACGACACCTCCAAGGAAGTGGTGCGGAAATTCCTCAACGCCAAAAGTGCAAAGGAAATCATCTATACAAGGAACACCACCGAATCCCTGAACCTGGTGGCCCGCTCCTACGGCGAAACCCATCTCCACAAAGGAGACCACATCCTCATCACCATTGCAGAGCACCATTCCAACCTGGTCACCTGGCAGCGGGTGGCGCAGAAAACCGGCGCCGTGCTGGACTATATTTATGTAGATAAGAAAACCGGCCATTTCCCGGAAGAAGAACTGAAGAAAATCGACGACCCCCGGGTGAAACTCTTCGCCTTTGCCGAAGTGTCCAATGTACTGGGCATCGACTTCGACCCCAAGCCCCTCATTGAAAGGGCCCACGCCCACGGCGCCATCGTCGTTCTCGACGGCGCTCAGTCCACGCCCCATAAGAGAGTGGACGTCCAGGACCTGGGCTGCGACTTCTTCGCCTTCTCCGGCCACAAAATGTGCTCCATGGGCGGCATCGGTGTCCTTTACGGAAGAGAAGAATTGCTCAGCGACATGGAACCTTTCCTGATGGGCGGCGACATGATTGAAGACGTACACGAACAGGAAACCACCTTCGCCGAACTGCCCGCCAAATTTGAAGCAGGCACCCAGTACGTGGAAGGTGCCGTAAGCCTTGTGGCTGCCATCAAGTACGTGGAAGCCATCGGCTACGATGAAATCAGGGCCCAGGAAAGAAGACTCGTCACCAGGTGCCTGGAAGGTATGAAGAAACTCCCCTTCATCCACATCATCGGGCCGACAAATCCCGAAGAAAAAGAAGGCCTCGTGGCCTTTGAAGTGGAAGGCGTCCATCCCCACGACGTGGCCCAGATTCTCTCCGCCAAGGGCATCTGCATCCGCACTGGCCACCACTGCGCCGAACCCCTCCACTACTACCTGGGCATCAACGCATCCTGCCGCGCCTCTTTCTATTTCTACAACACCGTGGACGAAGTGGACTATTTCCTCAAGGAACTGAAGGACGTTCGGAAAGTGATGGGGTACGACGACTGATGGAATTAAAACAGCTCTACACCGACCTTATCCTGGAATACAACAGAGATAAGACCAATAAACGCAAAATCGAAAGCCCCACCGTCCACGAACACGGCCATAATCCCAGCTGCGGCGACGACATCGACATCGAAGCCAAAGTAGAAAACGGCATCATCACCGACCTCGCCTACACCGGCTCCGGCTGCGCCATCAGCCAGGCCTCCACCGCCATGATGGCCGAACTTCTCCAGGGAAGAACCGTGGAAGAAGGACTCCGCCTCTGCCGCCTCTTCCTCGACATGATTCGCGGCAAAGTCACCGACGACTCTAAGCTGGAAGAACTGGAAGCCGCCATCACTCTGAAAGACATCTCCCAGATGCCCGTCCGCGTCAAATGCGCCACCCTGGGCTGGCACACCTTGGAAATGGCACTGGAAAAAGTGGAAAAACAGCTGAAAAACAGCTGAAAAACAACTGATACAGAAAAAAGCATGGAACCCATAGGGGATCATGCTTTTTTGCTGATTGACGGCTTCTGCGTGGGCAAATCCCGGCCTTGCTCCCACTTGCACAGAGGCACCCCGCCTCCCTGTCATTTCGAGCGGAGCGAAGCGGAGTCGAGAAATCTCCCTTCGAAAAGAATAGCATCGCCAATAACCGCACTGCTTCGCCGTTTCACATGCCAAGCATCCTTCCACGGCCAGGAGGCGGCGCCGTTAGGCGGCGGAGGATAGGGCGGAAGTCATAGAGCCGCCGCCCCGCCGACCGGTATTTACCTGCCATTCGGACAATGGCTGCTCTTACCGAGATCCTTCGCTGTCGCTCAGGATGACGGCGAAAGGCGGTGCGTTTGGAGGTTTCTCTGCGGCTCTAATCCCGGCCTGGCCCCGTCTCCCGCCTTTGGTCCGTATAGCACCAGAGACACCCCGCCGCCCTGTCATTTCGAGCGGAGGTACATGACGGAGTGAGTATCATTTTTCATGGAGCCAGTGAACGGTAGTCGAGAAATCTCCCTTCGAAAAGCATAGCAATGTAAATGGCTGGACTGCTTCGCCGTCATAGGCGGCAGAGGATAGGGCATGAAAGAGCATAAAAAATTGCACATTGATATTTGACAATAAAATAAAAGAAGAGGATAATGAATAAAGATTGAATAATAATTATAACAATAAGGTAATACATTAAGTCTTTTGCATATTATTATGGGGAATTTGAGAACTGGAGCGCACTGCGCTTTTTTTCAGTTCTCTTTTTTTATATTCAAAAACAGCGGGAGGATATGTATGAATCAGAAAATCAAGTATGCAGCCCTGGGGATTGCTCTTGCCTGCACCGGCTGGACCGGCGCTTCGGCAGAGCAGGTGTATGAACTGAATCCCATTACCGTAACGGCACAGCGTTATGAGAAAAAGGACGTTGATGTGCCTGCCACTACACAGACATTTACTGGAAAAGACATTGCCGCAACCGGTGCAGATAATATGTCTGTAGCTTTAGGATATCTGGATGGCGTTGTTACCTCCGGCATGGGGCCCAACGGGGCGTCTAATTCTTCCATGACCAGCAAAATCGTGATGCGCGGCGTTGAAAATGGCACGGTGGTTATGGTTAACGGTACCCCTATCAACTGGAGAAATCTTTATAATCTGGAAAATATTCCGACCAGTGCGGTATCCCGGGTAGAAGTGGTCCATGGCGGCGGTGCGGTGATGTACGGCAGCCAGGCTACCGGCGGTGTCATTAATATCATTACGAAGAAAAAACTGGATAATCAGGTAGAGGCAGGCTGGGGCAACCGTGGCAGACAGAGCTATAAGGTTTCAGCCAATGCGGGCAGCTTCTCCTTTGCCTATGATTACAATAAATGGGGGACCATTGATAAGGTCTCCGATTATAATACAAAGGTAACTACAAAGAAGGATGGGAAAACAGTCACCCTTTTCCCGGTCCATATGCAGCAGAAATTCAAAGGTTCTGAAAAGAACAATTTCAATGCCATGTATCAGTTCAATGATAAACTGGACCTGCTTTACAACCATAATGAATCAACCAATCGCTGGGCTTATAAATACAGCGGAATACCGGAAAGCAATAAATATGCGGGCCTGAATGGTCAGACTCGGTATAAGACCAAATTTGAAAGAGATGGAGATTTTATCCAGTTAAATCTTCATGATATGGATGGCTTCAGCGGCCATATTTTCTATAACTATAACTCCCTTGCCACTCACCAGACCAATTTCTACAGTTCCACAGCTTCGCCGTATAAACCGGATAATCCCAAATATAGAAGCTATAGCAAGGAAAAGAATAAGACCTATGGTTATGATTTCCAAAAGGTGTGGGACCAGAAGGACAAACAGACCTTCCTGCTGGGGACATCCCTGGTTCGGGAAGAGTATAAGAACCATGACCCCGGTGCCACCAGCGCTCTGGATAGAGAAATCAGTGAAGGCAGAAATATTTATGCAGCCTTTGGCTCATGGAACAGAAATATCACACCGAAGGACACCTTTACCTTGAGCGGCCGCGGTACATGGACCACGGGAGGAAAGAAACAGTATCACAATTTCAGCACCCAGGCACAGTACCTGCATAAGCTGAATAACAACCAGAGCATCTATGCCGGCTTTGGTCAGTCCTTCGTACTGCCTACCCTTCGCCAGCTGCATTCCAGATATGATATTTCTTCAGCGGACCGTATTATTGGGAATCCCGACCTGAAACCGCAGAAGGGGACCCACTATGAAATTGGATGGAAAATGGAAACGGAACATAGACAGTACAAGGCAGCCCTGTTTACCGAAAGAATCAAAGATGATATTTCTTTCTCCAAGCAGAACGGTCAGGATTACTGGGATACAGTCAATGAGGATTTCAAGAATAAAGGACTGGAATTGACGGTGAAAGGGCAGGAAAAGAACGGGTTTGGCTGGCATGCCGGATTTACTTACCAGAATCCGAAAACTAAAGAAAAATCGCAGAAAAAGACTGCTAAAACCTATTGGGACCGCCATTATGGAAGAATCCTTTTGAACGGCGGTGTGGATTATACAAAGGATAAATGGGAAACGGCATTGAATTTCAGTTACCTGGCCGACCGGGTTATGACACCTACCAGTGCCCATTCCTATGATACAAAGCCCTATCTGCTTACATCTTTCTTTGCTAAATATTCACCCAATAAGTCTGATGATATTATTTTGACGGTGGATAATATTCTGAACAGGGAAGATGTGACATCTCACACATCCAGTGAATATTATTCAACGCCTACCACTTTCCTTCTGTCCTATCGTCATAAGTTTTAAACAGCCATTTTCATACAAAGATATATGACATAAAGGCTGGTCATATTATATGAGGAAGTGCCTGAGTGCAGGGAAACATAGATTTAATGCGGCAAGTATCGAGTATTTTGTCTTGGTCTCCTTGACTTAAACGGCGCTTCCTTTGTAGTTCAAAGGAGTTTCTCTTGAAACGGTTTGCGCTATTTCTCCTCTCCCTCCTTTTCGGCGTCCTTCTCCTCACCGGCTGTGGAAAGGTACAGCCGGAAAGCCACCTGCGGCAGGTGGTGGACGATACAGGCCAGTCCGTATCCCTTCCCCACCATCCCTCCCGCATCGTGTCTCTTACCTATGGCACCGATGAAATCCTTCTGGGGCTGGTGGATATTTCAAGGGTGACGGCTCTTTCCAAATATGCAGGCAATCGGGATATTTCCTTTGTGACGGAGGAGGAGGCGGCTGCTGTGGGGCGGAAGGCGGACCTCAATGCGGAGTCCATCATGGCTTTGAAGCCGGACCTGGTCGTTGCATCCACCGCGGTGTCTCCCCAGCTGGTCAGTCTTCTTCGCCAGTCCGGCGTGCCGGTGTATGTGTCCCTGGTGGCGGCAAACTGGGATGAAATGGAAGAAAAAGTGCGGGGCGTGGCGAAGGCGGTACATGAGGAGGAAGCCGGGGAGTCCATGGTGCAGGATATGGAGGATAAAAGGGCGGCTCTGGAGAAGAAGCTCTCTGCCATTGGCCCATCGGATGAAAGGTGCGCCCTGGGCCTTTCCTTCCGGGGAATTCTGGGCAAAAAGGGGACTCTGTTCAGCGAGGTGCTGGCCATGGCCCATGTGAAGGACGGCGCTGCCCGGTACGATGTGCCAAAGGGAACCAATGCCTATTTGTCTCTGGAAATCCTGCCGGAAATCGATCCCGATGTGATTCTTCTGCCGGTGTGGAAGGTGAAGGCAGGGGATGATGAGAAGGAATTTGCCCGGGAAATCATGGAAAATCCGGCATACCGTGACGTGAAGGCTGTCAAAAACGGAAGGCTCATTCCCTTTCCGGAGAAGTACAAATATGTCATGAGCCAGCATATCACCGATGCCATGGAAGCCAGTGCACGGGCGGTGTATCCGGAACTTTTTGAGGATGCGGAGTGAATGGCTATTTCCATTTTACAGTTAGGAGAAAATCAATGGCAGTGAAACTCATTTATGCAACCAATGTGGACCGCCGGTATTTCATGATGAACCGGGCCATGAAGGCACTGCAGCAGGAAGGCTTGCTGGCCGAAGAATGTCGTACCATTAAGATTGCCGATGGGGACAGCTTTGGTCCTTATGTCTCTGCCTTTGAGGGAGCGTCCCTGGTGATGATTAAATTCATGGGAAATACCATCCGCACGAAGTTCTGGCAGCAGTGCCTGGCTTTCCTGGAGGGCAGGGGGATTCCTTACTACATGGATGCCGCCGGTTCGGCGGAGGAGGAGTGCCGGCGGTGGATTGGAGAAGAGGAAATCAGGACCATTAAGGAGTATAGTTTCTACGGTGGACTGGAAAATTACAGGAACCTGTGGCTCTATGGCGCTTCTCTTTTTGATGGCTCTGCGGAAAAGCCGGCGGTGCCGTGTCCGCTCTGCTGGGCAGGCCTGTATCATCCGGGCATGAAGGACCGGTATATGACGGATTTGGATGGGTACCGGGAAAAGTTCTGCGTTCCGGGCCGCCCGACGGTTGGTTTCCTTTTTTACCGGGATGAATGGATATGGGGTGATACGAAGTACCAGGATGCCTTCATTGAAGAGGCCAAAAGGCAGGGGCTCAATGTGATTCCTGTCTTTACCAACGGTCTTCCTGATACAAAGCTGGGCATGCCCTCGCTGGATGAGGTGTTTCACCGCTATTTCATGAAGAATGGAAAGCCGGTGATTGATAGTCTGGTGAATGTGATGAAATTCTCCTTCACCACTTCCGGTTCCATTTCCAGGGAAACCGTCCATGAAATGGGAGTCCCTGTACTGCAGTGCTATTCCCTGCTCATGCCGGAGGAGGAATGGAGAAAGTCTCCGGAAGGCATGAATGCCATGGAGGTGTCCATCAGCGTAACCATGCCGGAATTTGACGGTATCATCCATGGGGTGCCCATAGCGGCCAAGCATGTGAAGGAGACGGGAGAGGTGGAATATCGGCCCCTGGGGGAGCGGATTTCTGCCATGGTAAAAAAGGCCGGCGCCTGGGCCAATCTTCATAGGAAGAAAAACAGGGATAAGAAGATTGCCATTATTTTCCATAATTATCCGCCGAAAAATTCCAACATAGGGAGCGCCTTCGGACTGGACAGCATGGAAAGTGTGCGCCTGCTGCTGGAAAGAATGAAGGAAGAGGGCTATGCCATTGACCGGGTGCCTTCATCGGGAAAGGAGCTGGCAGAGCTTATCACCGCCGGTGCCACCAATGACATATCCCTGATGACGGAAGAGCAGGAAGCCGCCTGTGAGAAGGTGAGCACAAAACAGTATGAAGATTTCTTCCGCTCCTTCCCTGATGACGTGAAAGTTCAGATGGAAAAGGACTGGGGAAAGGCGCCGGGGACTGTCATGGTGGATGAAAAGGGAAATATCCTGGTGCCCGGCGTACTGGATGGTCATGTATTCATCACGGTGCAGGCGCCCCGGGGCTATGGATTTGATTCGGCGAAAATCTACCATGATCCTTACATCGCCCCTACCCACCAGTATCTGGCCTACTACCAGTGGATAAGGGACATCTGGAAGGCAGACGCCGTCGTCCATGTAGGAACCCATGGTAATCTGGAATGGCTGCCGGGAAAAGGGGCAGGCCTTGACCGGAGCAGTTATCCGGATCTGGCATTAGGCTTTCTTCCTAACGTGTATCCCTACCATATGACCATTACCGGGGAAGGCATACAGGCCAAGCGGCGGGGAAGCGCCTGCCTGGTGGACCATATGCCGGCGCCCATGGCGGATGCCGGCACCTATGATGAGCTGGCGGAACTGGAAAAGGAAATGGACGAATACGCTCATTTCCTGAAAACGGAACCGGAAACGGCACAGCGGCTGGAACCGATGATACGGAGGCTGGCGGAAAAGGCCGGTTTGGACGGCGAAGTGCCCTATGAGGAAGGAGAGATGTTTTCCGCCTATCTGGGCAGGCTTCACGGGTATATAGAAGATCTGAAAAACAGTGAATGCCATGCGGGCCTTCATATACTGGGGAGAATGCCGGAAGGGAATATCCTGTCCGATGAAATCCTCCAGCTTATGCGGCAGCCCAATGGAGATATTCCCTCCATTTTTGAGCTGTTTGCGGAAAAACGGGGATATTCGGTGAAGGAGCTCACGGGAAAAGCCCAGATGCTTCTTTTGGAAAACGTGACAGGCAGTGAGATGATGGGCCTGATTAGAAATGAAGCGGCCCGGTTTGTCAAATGTCTGCAGGAAAATCAGTTCAGCCAAGAGGGGATGGAAAGGGCGCTGTCTTTGGACTTCATGACAGAAGGTAGCGGAGAATGGAAAGAGAAGGCAAGAGGAATGGCCCTCTTCATCTGCCATGACCTTTACAGGAGACTATCCGGCACGAAGCATGAAATGGACCATACCCTGGAGGGAATCGAGGGGAAATATATTATGCCCGGACCGTCGGGTTCGCCCCACGCCGGCGGCGTATCCCTTCTTCCGGCGGGCATCAATTTCTATGGCATAGACCCCAGAAGGCTTCCCACCAAAGCGGCCTGGGAAGTGGGAAAGGCGCTGGGCGATGAGGTGATTGCCCAGTATATCAGGGATGAAGGAAAATATCCGGAAAATATAGGCATGGTCTTCTGGTCCGGTGCCAACATGAGAAGCCACGGCCAGTGCATTGCGGAATTTCTTTATCTTATGGGCATCCGTCCCCTTTGGGAAAAAGGAAGCCTCTATGTAAAGCGTCTCGAGCCCATTCCCCTTGCAGAACTTAAAAGACCCAGGCTGGATGTGACCGGACGGATCAGCGGACTCTTCCGGGACACCATGCCGGCGGTGGTATCCCTCATGGACCGGGCGGTTCTCCTGGCGGCCTCCCTTCCGGAACAGGAGGATGATAATTTCATCCGTAAACACGCCCTTCATGAAAGCAGCCTTATGGAAGAAAAGGGAATGCCTGCTGAAGAGGCCTGGCGGGAGGCATGCTACCGCATTTTCGGCGATGCACCCAGTACCTACGGCGCCGGTGTATCCGCCCTCCTGAAGTCTAAAAACTGGGAGAACCTGGATGACCTCTCCCGCGTTTTCGTCCGTTGGGGCGGCCACGCCTATGGAAGTAAGTCTAAAGGTGCCTATAAACCGGAGCTTTTCAAAGAACGGCTTTCCCATATGGATGTGACAGTAAAAAATGAAGACAACCATGAAACCAATATGATGAGCAGCGACGATTACAATGCCTACCACGGCGGTCTCATCGCTGCCGTGCGGAGCCTCTCCGGCAGGGCTCCCCGGTCCTATGAAGGAGACAGCACGGATAGGGGCAGTATCAAAGTACGCACCGTACAGGAACAGGCCAAGCGGGTATTCCGCATGGAAACGGTGAATCCTAAATTCATAAAGGGCATGATGAAACACGGCTACAAAGGAGCCGCTGATCTGGCCAGCCGCGTGTCCATCAGCTTCCAGTGGGATGCCACCAGTCAGGTCATGGAAGACTGGATGTATGAGAAACTGGCGGAAAAATATGCACTGGATGGAAATATGCAGGACTGGATGAAGAAAGTAAACCCCTGGGCCCTGCAGCGCATTACCGAAACCCTGCTGGAAGCAGAAAAGAGGGGCCTCTGGCAGGCGGCGGATAAAACCCTGGACAAACTGCAGTCCCTGTACCTTGATATCGAAGGAGAATTGGAAGACAGAGCGTAGCCTGAATAGAATAGGAGAAAGGCTGGGAAAGCATGGTTGAAAGTGTATCAAATAGTTGAATCACCAGATGCTGCCCCGCCGACTGGTATTTACCTGCCATTCGTACAATGGCTGCTCTTACTGAGATCCTTCGCTGTCGCTCAGGATGACGACGGAAGGCGGGGCAGATGATGGCTTTCATTGACCCTTGATTCCACTTTTAATCCCGACACAGGCCCTATTAAAAAAGCACCGGCCCTTTGTGGGGCTGGTGCTTTTTATATTCATTTCAAACCACTACGAAAAGCCTGAAAAAAGCGTGCGCACAGATAGATTCCATGGCGAAACTATCCGATCCATAGAAGGACGCTTTCTTCAGGCTTTCATATCGCGCCTGCGATTGATTTCTTCTTGAGTTCTCGGCCGGAAAGGCTTTGAAAACTCAGAACGCATCGAACGGGCTGGAGACCCGGAGCTCTTATGTATTCATCTATGCGAGATGGCTTGCAGCGGGATCAGGAGCCGGGTATTTTTTTGTGGCCACTCCCCGGACCTTTTCCACACTCTCATCTGTTTTTTATTATACATGATAGAATGGGAAATGGAAATAGGAAAATTAGAAATTATGTTTGCTGATTTTGAGGGCATGAATATGACAGTTATGAGTATTAGAGATACATGAAAGTTTAAGTGACTTTTCTGTGGTTTCCCATGGCAGAATCGGTTTCCCTGTTCTTTATTTTTCCTATTTCCATGTCATTCATGGTACAATAGAATATATTATTGTGTGTTCGGAGGAATGAGCATGGGATTTTTTGACAAAATCAAGAAGGGTCTCACGAAGACCAAGCAGAGTCTGATCAAGAATATTGAAAGCGTAGTCATCGGCTATGCCCAGATTGATGAGGATTTCCTGGAAGATTTGGAAATGGTGCTCCTGTCCGGGGACATCGGTGTCCGCACCACGGATTACCTGATGCGGCAGATCCGTCGGGGTGTGACGGAAGGGACCATCCACAATACGAAGGAAGTCATGCCCTTCATGGAAAAGACGGTGAAGGAGCTTTTGAAGGACGATACGGCGGCGGAGGAGTATACCCACCATCCGGAGGTCATTCTGGTGGTTGGGGTGAACGGGGTAGGCAAGACGACCACCATCGGCAAGCTGTCGGGCCGTCTCCACAAGGAAGGAAAGAAGGTCCTTCTGGCGGCGGCCGATACCTTCCGCGCCGCTGCGTCGGAGCAGCTTACCATCTGGGCAGAGAGGACGGGAGCGGATATCGTGAAGCATGCGGAAGGGGCGGACCCCGCAGCGGTTGCTTTTGATGCCGTATCCGCCGCCAAGGCCAGAGGAGCGGATGTGGTGCTCATCGACACCGCCGGCCGTCTCCAGACGAAGGTGAACCTCATGGAAGAACTGGGTAAAATCAGCCGCGTGGTGAAGAAGGTGATTCCCGATGCGCCTCACCAGACCCTTCTGGTGCTGGATGCCACCACCGGACAGAATGCCATCAGCCAGGCAAAGAATTTCGGTGAAATCGTGCCTCTTACCGGCGTGGTGCTCACGAAGCTGGACGGCACTGCCAAGGGCGGCGTGGTTCTTTCCGTCCATGAAGAGCTCCATGTGCCTATCAAGTGGATCGGCCTGGGCGAAAGGGAAGATGATCTGGACCGTTTCCATCCGGAGGAATTCGCAAAGGCTCTCTTTGAAACGGACGATCATGTGCTCCAGGAAAGCACAAAGGTATAATATTTGTTGAAATGGCAGGGGTGCTTCCTTAGTGCACCTCTGTTTCTTTGTATGAAATCGGGGAGAACGATATGAGAAAGCAGTCCGGGAAGAAAGTCATTAGAACAGTGAAACAGGGAACAAGAAAATTTCCTTATCCCGTGACCATTACATCTACGCCTGGGATAAGGGCCATTTATCTTCGGATTTCCAGAACAGGAAAAGTTCTAGTGTCTGCACCGGCGGCCATGTCTATGAAAGAAGCGGAAGATTTCGTCGCATCCAAGGATGCCTGGATTAAGGAAAAACTGGCAAAGATGCCCGATATCCCTCACTATCACTATGGCAGTGGAGAAAAACATTATTTCCTTGGCAAAGAATACCCCATCGCCTATTTTCACTGTGCCGTGAGCTTTGCGGAGGTGGAAGACGGCAGGCTATGCATTATGATTACGCCACGAACCAAAGATTTTCTCGGTGCTTACAAAAAGCTCATGAAGGAAGAACTGAAGAAGGTCATAGACAAATACATTGCCATCTGGGCGCCCCGCATGGGCGTGTTCCCTTCCTCCTTCAACGTCCGTATCCTCAAAAGCCGCTGGGGCAGCTGCAATGTTGGGACCGGGGAGCTTACTTTCGCCCTGGACCTTATCACCAAGCCGGAGACATGCATCGAGTCCGTGGTGGTGCATGAACTGAACCACCTTCTGGAAACAGGCCACACCCCGCGCTTCCACGCCCTCATGGCCCGCTGGCTTCCGGACTATAAGGAAAGAACGAAGAAACTGTACGAATATCCAAGGGAGTTTATTTGAAAGAAAATGGGGCAGAAGGTGCAGGAGGGCCAAGGGGGACACCTTGTTAGAAATGGTAAATGGTGAATTGTAAATGGTAAATGAAGGTGGGCGCCTTTAAAAATAAGGGGCGCCAGTTTGAATAAAATCTTTAAAACCGGGCTTCGCCCGTGGGAAAAGATAAAACTGTACAACCGCGCCTGCGGCGCGATGGAAATGCCCCCCTATTCCCGCTTCGCGGGACTTCCGCCTAAAGGTGAAACGACTCACTACATTTTGCGCGTCGCTGGCGCTCCTTCAAAATGTGTTCGCTGTGCATCCTAAAGGGAAGCATGTCACTGGATTCTCAGTCGTCTACGACTCCCTACGAATCCAGTTCCTTTGCCACCCCGGTGGGGGAAGTCTGTTCTATGCTGACCCGACTGCCAAACGGCAGCCCCATGCCCCCTGAGCGAAGCGAACACAACCTTTTTATACAACCTGCGGCGAAGCCGCGCCCCTTCCGCACCCTTAGGGCGCGGGACCCTTTGAACCTTCTGAACCCGCCTGCCAAAGGCAGGCAGAACCCTCTGAACCCGGGCCGCTTTGCGGCCTATTATTTTCCCCTACTTCTCTTGACGAAAATATGGTATAATCTAATAAAATAATTTTATACCAAAATATTTTTATACCTTGATCGTTTGATTTTGGTTAGTAAGGGGTATTTCAATGAACAACACGGACTGGAAAATCCTGATTTATCTTCGCGAGGAACGGAGCATTAATAAGGTGGCCAAGCGGCTTTTCATGACCCAGCCTTCTTTGACCTATCGTCTGAGCCAGATGGAGAAGGAAATCGGCTGTCCTTTATTTATCCGCACCAATAAAGGGGTCCATTTCACCGATGCCGGCAACCGTCTTTTCTCCTTTGCGGAAAAGGAGCTGCAGCAGTACCAGGACATGAAGAATTACGTGACCCATGAGCCGAATTCCATTTCCGGGGTTCTCCGCATCGGCGCCAGCCAGTCCTTTGCCCAGTCCCACATGCCTGCCATTCTGAAGGGTTTTGTGGATAAGTACAGCGACATTGAGATTTCCCTCACCACCGACACCAGTGATGAGCTGGTGAAGCTGGTGAAGAAGGAGGATATCCATCTGGCCATCGTCCGGGGAAACCAGGAATGGCCGGACGCGGACATTCTGCTGGAGGATGCGCCGCTGTACCTGATTTCCGCCAAGAAAATCGACTACAGCACCCTGCCGGACCAGCCGTCCATCCGCTATCGGAGCGACCCGTCCCTGGACGAGCTCCGCACCCGGTGGTGGAGGCAGAACTTCACCGATTCTCCCCATTTCATGCTCACCGTGTCCGACTGCCTTACCTGTGTGGAAATCGTGAACCAGGGCCTCGGCCACTCCCTCATTCCGGCGGACCTCCTGCCCAAGTGCGCGCCCCAGGTGAATCGGGAAATGATTTACGACAAGCAGAAACGGCCGCTCCTCAGGCCCAGCCACCTGATTTACAAGCAGCCCATGCTCCAGTCCACGCCGGTCAGAATCTTCGTGGACTATCTCCGCAGCTATTTCAAGGTATGAAAAAAGCCCTGTGAAATGATTTCACGGGGCTTTTATAATCTCACAAGAAATCCCAGCATACTGAAGAGCCAGGTGGAAATACCAAGGAAAAGGGCGCAGCACAGCTTTTCCAGCTTCAAACGGATGGCAAAGCGGCGGTGGCGCGCAGCATCGTCCCACAGGGCATTGATGAGGCCATGGTAGTCCACGTGCATCATGCGGAGGAGGGTGCAGTAGTTGAGAAGCAGGTAAATGCATATCAGCGCAGGGCGCAGCTCATCCATCATGAACCAGACCATCCATGGGAAACAGAGATTGTATACAAAGGCAATGTGGCCGCCAAGGAAATAGGCCATTTTCTGCTGAAAGGTTTCGGTTAAATCGGTTTTATAGGCAAATACAAGGTATGCATCAATGGCGCATAGAAAAAGGCACCAGAAAAAAAGGAACGGCATACAGAATTCCCTCCGGACATTTTGGCGTGATTGTTCTCTTATGATTCGATTATAGCATGAGACCTTTTGCCTGCTCATGGGCTGAAAAGCAGAAAGAAACGATGAAATCGGAACACTTCGGAGCACCGTCCATGACCGTCGAGGAGATGGAAGGACCGCGGAGGAAACAGGATGACCGCAGGCAGAAAATTTCCTATTTCGCCTGAAAAGGGGAAAAGAAAAAGTAAATTCTAAAAAAAGAGGCATATAGAAAAAATCTTCTGTCTGCTTATAAATATCTTATAGCTGGACGGAGCAGGAGAAAGTGATAGAATGAGGCTGGTGGGCTAGTGAGGCGGCTGCCCGCTTACCGCTTCCTTAATTATCAGTTGTTTCATATGCAGCCGGCACCGAGATTCTTCGCTGGCACCCGGAATCACAGTGTCCCACGGTTAATTTCAGCACGTAACGCCCTAAGAAGGAGGGGCTCCGGCTCTTCGTCATAGGTCTATGATTGACAAAAGAGTTAATTACGTAACGCTGACTTCATACTCATTGCCGCGCAGCGGCAATACCATAACCCTCAGCGGCCAAAGGCCGCTGTCAAACCTTAGAACCTTAAGAACCTTCGGCCCAAAGGGCCGTCAACCCTCACGCCCGTCAGGGCGTGTCCAAGGGCAATATCACAACCCTCAGCGGCCAAAGGCTGCTGTCAAACCCTAGAACCTTCGGGGCGAAAGCCCCGTCAAACTTCAGCCGCACAGCGGCTGTCAACCCGGCGCCCGGAGGGTGCCAAAGGAGGCTTCCATGAAAAATATGAAAAAAATCATGGCTTTTTTACTCTCATTTCTTTTTGCCCTGTCCATAGGCCTTCTGGCGGAAGCATCGGATGAGCAGGAGATGAACCGGAAGATGGGGTATTTTGACAATACCCGGACAGTGCTTCTTCTTTCGCCCCGGGTGAGAGGAAACGGCGGGGAAGCGGCTTCCTATGTGAACCGCGAAATGAAGCAGATTTTCCGCTATCCCTATTACAGAACCCTGGATACCACGGGCTATGAAGGCACGGTTTCCCCGTCGGATCTGCCGCGTCTGGCAGAGGAGTCGGGGGCGGATATCGTTGTTATGCCGGTGATTCAGTGGCAGCAGTGGATTTTCCATCGTTTCCTCTTCGACGACGGCGACGCCATCGTTCAGACCAGGGCCATGGTGGATATTTACAGCTATAAGAAAACCGACGATACCGTGCGGGACGACCGGGGCACCTATTTTGCCACGGAAGACGAGGGGACCGTGCGGAATGTGTACATCCTTGACGATATCATGAAAGAGGTGTACAAAACATTCCCCTACCGCCGGGTGCCTACGGATGTGTCTAAAAGCCTCACCGGAGAAACGGAAGATAAAACGCCTAAGGCTGTGATGAAGGGCTGAGGGGGCTGGCTGTCTGCTGTCCGCTATCCGCTGCATCATGCAGCAATGGTGACACAAAGATAAGCCCTGTAACGTTAGGCTCCTTCCTCAGGAAGGAGCTGGGCGAAGCCCTGAGGATAGGTCCGAAAATAAACAAAGACCTGACGCTCCTATCCTCCGTTGCCTACGGCGCCACCCCCTTCCTAGGGAAGGGGGCTCTGGCTCTTTGTCATGCAGCACTGATGACATAAAGACAAAACCCGTAACGTGGGCTCCTTCCTCAGGTGGCAATTCTGCATAGGATTGCCGATTGCCAAGTCGGGCAAAGTTGGCCCAGCGTAGAATGGTATTGGAGCAACATTGTCATTCTTAACCTCGTACACCCTTTGCCGCTTCGCGGCGTTCCCCTCAAGGGAAAACGAGAAAATTAGAGGCGCCTTCCGTTTGTTTGCCCGACCGGAATGGAGCTGGGCGAAGCCCTGAGGATAGGTCCGAAAATTCAGCGAAGACCTGACACCCCCCCTATGTCGCCTAACGTCGCCCCCTTCCTAGGAAAGGGGGCTATAAACTGCGGCACAGCCGCCACCTTCCCCTTTGAACCCTTTGAACCCTCTGAACCTTCAGCCGCCGAAGGCAGCTGTCGCCCCTGAGCGACAGCGAACACAACCTTTCTACACAACCTGCGCCGTCAGGCGCGCCCCCTTTTTATCCTTGCGCCCGCCAGGGCGCCGCCACCACTCTTTGAACCCATGTCAAAAGGGAGCTTTGCAAAAATGATTGCACATTTTTGCAAAGCTCCCTTTTATCCTACAATCCCTTCTGCTCGATGCCGCTTACCAGATATCCCAGGTGGGCGGTGCTGTTCAATGTGACCAGGCGCCAGGTGCCTTTGTCGCATTCCAGCACGTTAATGCAGGCGTTGTCCTGCTTGATCTGCCAGAAGTGGCTCATGTCGAGGCCCAGAAGGTCGCAGATGATGGCTTTGTTTACGGCGTCGTGGGCGGCTGCGAGCACCGTTTCGCCGTCATATTTCTCTGCGTATTCGTCGAAGGCTTCCCTGGCCCGTTTCCGTACGTCTTCCAGGCATTCTCCTTCGGGCATCTGTACCATTTCAGGATGTGTGTGCCAGAGGTGGAATTCTTTGGGGTAGCGGGCTTCGATTTCATCGGCGTGGATGCCTTCCCACAGGCCGTGGGAGATTTCGGTGAGCCGCCGGTCTTTTGCCACGGTGAGGTGGTGGTAGTCCGCTGCCATGCGGCAGGTTTCATAGGAGCGGGAGAGGGGGGAGGAAATGGCCCGGTCAATGGGCACGTCCTTCAGGGCCAGCGCCGCTTTTCGGCCCTGTTCCCATCCCCTTTCGGAGAGGGGCGTGTCTTCCTGTCCCTGGTAGCGGCCTTCGATGTTCCAGGTAGTTTCTCCATGGCGGAGAAGGATGATGCGTATCATAGGTTCTCCTTAATGTTCACAGTGAACGACTTTGACGTCGTGAATGCCGTCGATGTTCATGAGGGCGGGGATGAGGGCGGAGGGAATGTCCTTGTCCACGGCCACCACCATGACGTTGGTGCCTTCTTCTTTGCCGGCGCCTACCTGCATGCCGTTGATGTTGATGTGTTCCCTGCCCAGAACGGAAGCCACCTGGCCGATCATGCCGGGTTTGTCTTCATGAGGCGCAATGATGATGCAGCCCTTCGGTTCGATGTCCACACGGAAGTGGTCGATGGAAACGATTTTGGCTTCCTTCCGGTCAAAGAGGGAGCCCGTGATGCGGTGGCTGCCCTTGTCGGTGTCCACGGTGAGGGAAATGGTGTTGGTGAAATAGTGGCCCTTCTTGGCTTTCACTTCCCGCACGTCCATGTGGCGTTCTTCTGCAATGCCCCGGGCGTTGACGAAGTTCACTGTCTGCTGGAGCACCGGTGCCAGAAGGCCCTTCAGTACGGCGGTGGTGAGGGGCGCTGTTTCTGTTTCCGCCAGTTCACCGGTGTATTCTACATTGACTCTGTTGATGCGGCCGCCGGCCAGGTCGATGGCAATGTTGCCCATCCGTTCGCAGAGGTCGAAGTAGGGCTGGATGACATGGAGGGTGGCTTTGGTAATGGGGGATGCGTTCACGGCGGTGGCTACCGGTTCTCCGTGGAGGGCCTGCATGACGCCGATGGCCACGTCGGTGGCAACGCCGGCCTGGGCTTCTTTGGTGGAAGCGCCCAGATGGGGAGTCAAAGCTACATTGGTCATGCCCAGGAAGGGGTTATCCTCCGGCTTCAGCGGTTCATTGGGCCATACGTCGATGCCGGCGCCGGCCACTTTGCCGCTCTTCAGCGCTTCTGCCAGGGCGTAGATGTCCACCACGGCGCCGCGGGATGCATTGACGATGCGAACGCCGTCCTTCATCTTTTCGATTTCCTTTTTGCCGATCATGCCGCGGGTTTCATCGGTGAGGGGCGTATGGAGGGTGATGTAGTCCGATTCCTTCAGGAGGGTGTCCAGGTCCACCAGCTCTACCCCAAGCTGTTTGCCTCTTTCCAGCGGAATGTAGGGATCATAGCCGATGGTCTTCATGTTAAAGGCCTGCAGGCGCTTGGCTACGTTGGAGCCTACCCGGCCGACGCCGATGATGCCCACGGTTTTGTTCAGGAGCTGGATGCCGGTGAAGCTTTTCCTGTCCCAGCGGCCTTCCATAATGGACTGGTGGGCCTGGGGAATGTGGCGGGTCATGGACAGCATGAGGGCGATGGTGTGCTCGCAGGCTGCAATGGTATTCGATTCCGGCGTGTTCACCACGGTAATGCCCTTCTGGGTGGCTTCCTTAATGTCGATGCCGTCGATGCCTACGCCGGCGCGGCCGATGACTTTGAGGTTCCTGGCTGCGTCGATGACCTTTTTCGTTACCTTCGTCTGGCTTCTGGTAATAATGGCGTCGTAGTCACCGATGACCTTGCAAAGTTCCTCTTCCTTCATGTTGGGCTGGATATCTACGATAAATTCCTTTTCAAGGATTTCCTTGGCTTCCTTGGCTACGTCGGCGGTGATGAAAATTCTAAACATAATGATTTCCTCCTTTGAAATATTATCCGTTTGTTCTTTCGTATTCTTTCATAAACTGGGCCAGCGCTTCTGCTGCTTCCGGCGTTACCGCATTGTAGAGGGACACCCGGAGGCCTCCCACCAGACGGTGGCCCTTGACGCCGATGAAATCATTGGCTTTGGCTTTTTCTACAAAATCCTTCTCCATGGCTTCATTGGCCAGGTTGAAGGTCACGTTCATGCGGCTCCTTGCTTCCTTTTCCGCATGGCCCCTATAGAAACCGCCGCTCTCGTCGATAACGTTGTAAATGAGGGCTGCCTTCACCTTGTTTCTTTCCTCGATGGCCTTGAGGCCGCCCATGTTTTTGATCCAGTGGAGCATGCGGTTCAGGGTGTAAATGCAGAAAACCGGCGGCGTATTGTAGGTGGAGTCCTTCTTCACGAAGGTATTGTACTGCAGAAATTCCGGAATGTCGGTGCGGGCCGTTTCCAGAAGGCCCTTTTTAATGATGGCAAGTGCCACACCGGCGGCGCCCAGATTTTTCTGGATACCTGCCCAGATCATGTCGAACTTGTTGAAATCGATATCCCTGGAAAGGATGTCTGAAGACATGTCGCAGATGAGGGGCACCTTCACCTCCGGAAATTTCCGGTACTCCGTGCCGTAAATGGTGTTGTTGGCGCAGATGTAGAGGTAGTCCGTATCCGGTTTGATATTATAGGTATCCGGAATGTAGGAGTAATTTTTATCCTTGGCAGAATTGGCGTCATAGGTTTCGCCAAAGAAGGCGGCGGTGTTCCTTGCCTTATGGGCCCACACGCCGGTGTCCGCATAGGCTGCCCGGGTGTGAAGGAAATTGTACCCCGTCATGAGGAACTGCATGGTGCCGCCGCCCTGGACGAATACGATTTCATAATCCGGAGCAAGGTGCATGAGCTGCCCCAGCAGGTCCTTCGTTTCATCCAGCATATCCTGGAACTCTTTGGACCGATGGCTGATTTCCGTAATGCCCATGCCTGTGTTTTTGAAATTGGTGAGATCCTCCTTCATAGCCTCCAAAACTTCCAGGGGCATAGGGGACGGACCGGCGTTGAAATTGAATACTCTCTTCATCATAAACCTCCAAATAACACAAAAAGAGAAGACGTCCCATGGGACGAGCTTCTCTTTTCTCGCGGTGCCACCCAATTTAGCCACGGCAAAAGGAAGAAGCAGGTATAAAAAAACGCTCTCCATCCACTAAGGGACGAGAGCACCCGCGATACCACCCAAATTGCCGAAAGGCCATCTTTGACAGGCTGTAACGGGCCTACCCGAAAGATTCTTCATCCATGTCTCCGAAGTGGAAAGATAATCAGCCTTTGGCAGCTCTCACCGGCCGCTGCCTCTCTGAAAAAGTCTCATTACCCCTTCTTCATCATCGCCTGTTTCGTATGGCTGAATTATAGCCCCGGCCCTTTCACTTTGTCAAGAAGGAAATTTTGGAAATAGTGGGACTGTATTGCGGTGCAGGTTCAAAAGGTACAGAAGGGGGCAGAAGGTTCAAAGGGTGGTGGCGGGGATGCTATCCGCTATCCGCTGTCGGCTTACCGCTTACTGTATGGCTGTATTCTCGAAAGAAATGATAGAGTGGCTGGACATCAGACTTCAGACTTCTGACTTCCCGGCTCCCCTGCTTTACGGGCCAAGGGAAGCACTGATTAATTTGCAGAATCAAATTTCATATGCATTTTTATCCAATGCTGCGTCATAAGTCTCCTTAAATAGCAAGGGGAAGGTGAATAGAGTGAGCCTGTGCCGCCGAAAGGCAGTATATAAAACTTTATTGCCCGCAGGGCAATCCGCAGCCCTCAGTCCCGTAGGGGCTGTCAAACCTCCGAACCCTCCGGCCCACATAGACCGGTCAATCTTAAGACCTTTTACCTCTGCGCCCCCCTTTAACCGCACTGCCAATCGTGCTATAATACATTCATGCATACTATCATGCAAAATAATGATATCAGGGAAGCGCTGATTCACTCGATGGCGATTTAATCAGCGCTTCCCCGGGCAGAATCCATATAGGAGAAAGGAAGAAATTCCTTACAGGTAGAAAAGGAGTGTGGAATTCTTATGTCAATCAAAACTAGAAAAATCGGAATTATCGGAGCAGGCAACGTAGGCTCCCATCTGGCCCTCCAGTTTGCGGTACAGGGACTGGCGGACGAGGTGGTTTTCTATGATACCAATATGGACAAGGCCATCGGCGAATCCCTGGATCTTTTGGACGCTGTGAGCTACCAGCCCCATCATTTTGAAGCCTACGCAGGCACCATGGATGACATGAAGGACGCAGACATCCTCATCAATGCCTCCGGCAAACCCCGCCAGAAAGGGCAGAACCGGCTGGACATGATGGACGGCGCCATTGCCACCAGCAAGGAATTCCTGCCGCTCATTGAGAAATCGGGCTTTGACGGCATTATCATTTCCATTTCCAACCCCTGCGACATTATCGCGGAATACCTGCAGTACAAGCTGGACTGGCCGAAGAAAAAAATCATCGGTTCCGGCACCGCCCTGGACTCCGCCCGTCTGCAGATGCAGCTGTCCACCCAGCTCAAAGTGAACCGCCGCTCCCTCACCGCCTACCTTCTGGGTGAACACGGCGATTCCAGCATGATTCCCTGGAGCCACGTGAAAGTGGCCGGCAAGCCTATCGATGAACTGCTGAAGGAAAAGCCGGACGTTTACCACATGGACTCCAAAGAAGAAATCCTGAAAAAGGTCCATGACGAAGGAAATATTGAAAACGCCAAGAAGGGCTGCACCGAATTCGGCGTATCCTCCGCCACCGCTGAACTGGTTCGGGCCATTTACCACGACGAACACAAAATCCTGCCCTGCTCCGTCTACCTGGACGGCGAATACGGCATTACCGACAGCTTCGCCTCTGTGCCGGTCAAAGTTGGCAAGGACGGCGTGGAAGACATTATCGAACTCCACCTGACGGAAGAAGAAAATAAAGAACTCCAGCACTCCATCAAGATTCTGAAAGAACACTTCGCAAGAGCGCTCACACTGTGATAGAGCAGAAAAAAGGGTACCCGAAGGGGTGCCCTTTTTGAGTGGGAGGGGATTGAGGAAAATGTTGAATTGTAAATTGTAAATGGTAAATGGTAAATGAAGACAGCACCAGCGGGCGCAGTATAAAAGCGGCTGCAGGCAGCTGATTCATCTGAATGCTTATCATGATATATGACCGACAAAAAAATCTCGTAACGCCCTGGCTTTCTCTTGATGGGAAAACCCCGCGAAGCGGGAAAGGGTGTACGGGAGGATAAGTCGAAATGGTACTCTATGTTGGCGTGATCGCCGGCAGGCGACCTTTCCTACGATTGACAGTTACCGATATTGAATCGCTGGCGGCGGGGTACCGAGATTATTTACTTCGCCCAGGGAAGCACTTTCAGCCGCCTATAGGCGGTATATACTCATCGCCCGACAGGGCGACACCATCCCCTCTGAACCAGCCTGGCAAAGGCAGGCAGAACCCTCTGAACCTTTTGAACCCGGGCCGCAGTGCGGCTCCAAAAATACCTTAGTGTAAAATTTTACTCGGTGAGGGGATTTTTTCTAAAAACAATAAAAGA
>ERZ791907.337-NODE-337-length-55359-cov-6.934128_pt1 | contig 55359 bp, 53 predicted proteins | sample MGYA00510145_ERZ791907 | MGnify/ENA primary metagenome ERZ791907 (study PRJEB30046, sample SAMN00792089) | human gut metagenome | study: EMG produced TPA metagenomics assembly of the A metagenome-wide association study of gut microbiota in type 2... | reverse complement strand
TGTGTGCCGCTGTGTGCGCGTTTAAGGGCTGGGGTGGAGTGTGTACCCGCCAAAGCCCATTGAAGCGAGTGTTGCGGCGTTTGTGGGCGATGCGTGAAAAGGCCCGGTGAATACCGCTTCGACGATAAGGAACTGAGCCTTTGGAGAGGGTGTTTTTCCTCCCGATCCTGTCCCGTTTCGGAGGCTTTCGCCCCTTATTTACCCGTTCGATAAAAGCACTAGATAAAGAGAGGTGCCCGTGCGCGGGCCCCTCTCAGCCACAAAGCCCCGCAGTGCGGGGCTTTTTTGAAGGTTCGGCAAGGTGCACCTTTGGAGCGTATTTGCAAGGCTTGGGTGAACCTTACCGGAGAAAATGCAGGCGCAGCAAGGGATTGCGCCTTTTGAGAAAGGAGAGGCATACAGATGAGTGAAGTAACAGAAAAAAGGATCGAGCGAACCGTTGTCTGGCTGGATGCAGGGCTCGTTCCGCGCATGGACGGATGGCTGAAGGCTGACAACTGCAAAAACCGCAGTGAGTTTATCAACAAAGCGCTGCGCTTCTACATGGGCTATCTCGGTACGGAGGACAACACCGCGTATCTCTCGAAGGCTATCCTGACAGCCATTCAGGGTACACTGGACGACAACAACAATCGGCTCTGCCGCATTCTTTTCAAGTGCGCGGTGGAACTGAACATGATGTGCCACACCATCGCCGCGCACTTCCGTACCGATCCTATCCACACGCGGGAGTTGCGCGGCTTTGCGGTGGATGAGGTGAAGCGCACCAATGGTCAGGTGAGTTTTGAGAGCGCAGTGCATCAGCAGCGCCGCATCGAGCCGGAGGATGAATGGCCCGGATCGTACTGATCTCCCCCTACCTCAAGGGCGGACAGAACGCCGCGAAGCTGGCCCAGCGTACTCGCTACGTCGCTACCCGTCCCGGTGTGGAGCTGTTGGCGGATGAGCGCAGTACACTCCCCGCCACAAAAAAGCAACAGGAATTCATTGCACGGCTGCTGAAGTCCTTCCCCTCCTGCTGGGAACTCATTGAGTACGAGGAATATCTGGATCACCCCACTCAGGGCAGCGCCTCCGCGTTTATCCAGCAGGTGCAGGAAGACTATATAGAGGCACTGGATCAAAAGGAAAATTTTATCGACTACATCTCCCATCGTCCCGGCGTCCAGAAGGACGGCGAGCACGGGCTGTGGGATGCCAACGGTAAGGTAAAAAATCTCGCGCAGGCGGTACGGGAGGTGGCGGAGCACACCGGAAATGTGTGGACGCCGGTGATCGCGCTGCGCCGTGAGGACGCGGAGCGGCTGGGCTACGACAGTGCGAAAAACTGGCAGGCGCTGGTCAAGGCGTCTGCCAACGACATCGCGGCGGCGTACAAGATTCAATCGGGCAACCTGCGCTGGTATGCCGCCTTTCATCGCAAGCCGAAGCAGGTGCACATTCACATGATCGTGTTCTCGACCGATCCCCGCGAGGGCTATCTCACGAAGGAAGGCATCCGGCAGGTGAAGTCTGCCTTTGCCAGACGAATCTATTATGCGGATCGGATGCACATCTACCAGCAAAAAGACACCGCGCGGCAGGAGCTCCAGGCGCAGACCCGCAAGGCAATGGTGGAGTGCATCACGCAGCTGGAGCATGGCTCGATGGACAATCCAAGGCTGGAGCAACTCACCGAGGAGCTGGCGGAACGTCTGCTGACAGTCAAGGGTCGAAAGGTCTACGGCTACCTACCGCCAAGGGTCAAGGCCATCGTGGATGCCATCGTAGAGGAGCTGGCGAAGGACGAGCGGGTGTCCGCTGCCTATGAAACGTGGCAGACACTCTACGAGCAGGTGTGCCTGGACTACGATCAGCGGCCGCCCAAGCGCCTGCCGCTCTCCCAGCAAAAGGAGTTCCGGAGCGTCCGCAATATGGTCATTCAGGAAACACTGCAATGGATAGCGAAGCGGCAGCGGTACGCGGAAGTGCGGCGAACACCTTCCGCGCAGGAAGGGCCTATCATCAAAAAGGATGCCGCAGAAGCCGCGCCAAAGAACTCTGAGGTCACGGCATCTCTCGCGTCGGCGCAGCCCAAATCTGACCGGGCGGCGAGTGCCGCACCGGAAGATCCCGGCTCCGCTGACGCTGCCGCCTCCAAAGGTACCGCGCCGCCCGTGGGCGAAATGACTCCGACGCACTCACAGCCATCCGGTCAAGCAGGGCAAACCGCACCGGCAGGAGCAGATTATCGTGCCCCCACGGTGGGCGAAACCGTCGTGCGGATGCTGCACCACATAAGCAGGATTTTTGAGGACAACAGCAAGATCGATCAGATCCACCGTGGCTTGCAGATCGACCGCAAGCGCCGACAGAAATTGCAGCGCAAGCGTCTGGCGATGGGACACAAGCCGGATGACCATGAGGAGCAGACAATCAGATAAAAAAAGCTGCCGCAATTCAAATTGCGGCAGCTTTTTTTGAAGTCAGATTTGTGTTTGCGTCGGAACGAATTCCAGCTTGAGCGCCATTCCCATGCCTGCGGCAAGACGCTTGAGCGTCCGCAGAGAGGGATTGGCCGTTCCGCTTTCCAGTCTGCTGATGTCAGCCTGCGTAATGCCGGTAATGTCGGAAAGCTGCTTTTGCGTCATTCCGCTTTCCTCACGGCCTTCAACAATGGCGCGCATGATCTGACGTTCCGGTTCCTGCGCATCCCACTCCGTGCGGAATGCAGGGTCCTGCATTCTTTCGTTCAAAGTCTCACGAAAATTCTTCCCCATAAATCATGCCTCCTTTTTTTGATTAAAGTCTGCGCGATACCGCTTGGCACGTTCAATCTCGCGCGGCGGGGTTTTCATCGTCTTTTTTACAAAGCCATTGGTGAGGATCACTCTGCGTCCCACCACGAAAAAGTAAAGCACCCTGCTGATGTCCGAACCTTGCTTTGCACGCACCTCAAAAATCCCGTCATCCAGCACTTTTGAGTACGGCTCACGCAAGGCGGGACCTTTGCTTTCGAGCAATTCCAATGCGGCAAATATTTTTGCCTGCATTTTATTATCCTGCGAGAGAATGAATTCTTCAGCAGGTCTGCTGCCATCATCCTTCTCGTAGTATTCCACCGTGTAGTCCATACATTCACCACGCCTTCTCTGCAATTAATTATATGTGATAAAACACATATTGTCAACAGAAAGAACGACAATCTGAAAGGAAACATCATGAGCCAATTTATCTATTTCACGCCGGAGGAAAAGGCACGGGCGCAGAACACGGATCTCGTGTCGCTGCTGCGTGCCCAGGGCGAGCGACCCGTGTGCTCCGGTCGGGAGTTCCGTCCCCCCAACGATCCCAGCATCACCGTGCGGGGCAACAAATGGTTTGACCACTCCGCGCGCGTCGGCGGCTACGCCGTCAGCTTCGTCCAGCGCTATTACCGCCTCCCTTATCAGGAGGCGGTTTTGCTTTTGCTGGGCAGAAAGAACGGTAAATCGCATGAACAGGCGAAACCTGTGAAGGAGGCTCCGAAGCCCTTCGCTCTGCCGGAGCCTTACGGAACCATGCGCCGTATGTATGCCTACCTCATGCGTCAGCGCCACATTGACCGCGAGGTTATTTCCGCCTTCGTACATGAAAAGCTGCTCTACGAGGACAGGCATCACAACTGTGTTTTCGTGGGGCTGGATGACTGCGGTGAGGCCAAGCACGCCCACATCCGCAGTACCAACAGCGAGGGACGAGTGTTCCGCATGAACATCGAGGGCAGCGCAAGTGAGCATTGCTTTCACAAAAACGGGACCGACAAGTCCCTCTATGTGTTCGAGGCACCCATCGACCTCCTGTCCCACATCACGCTCTATCCCTACGGCTGGCAGGAACACAGCTATGTCGCCTGCTGTGGGCTCTCCATCCAGCCAGTGCTGGAACGGCTGCGTCAGAATCCAAAGCTGGATATGGTATATCTGTGTCTCGACAACGATGACGCGGGCAACGATGCCTGTGACCTTATGACGGATGCGCTGGAGGAGATGGGCTTGGATGTGGAGCGGCTCTGCCCGGTGCGCAAGGACTGGAATGACGATCTCTGCGCCAAATTTGAGAAGAAGGAGAAAGACACATGAACGAAAATGTATGGCCCTTGATTTTGCTTGGCGGCGGACTGCTGGCATTTTTGCTCCTGGTGTCCTTCCTCTCCAAGAACTATTCTCTCAACAACTTCAAGAACAAAACTGTCGGCGACGGTCAGCACGGCACGGCGCGTTGGGCAACCCCCAAGGAGATCCACACGACCTATCATGTAGTTCCGTTTCGCCCGCGCCGCTGGCGCAAGGGCGAAGATCTTCCTGCGGTGCAGGGCATCATCCTCGGCAGTATGGGCGGCAGAAAGCGCAGAGCCAAAAGAGGTGTGATTTCGCAAACTACTCACAAGCTGCTGGAGAGGCTCCGCCGTCCTACAGCGGGAAAAAAAGAACAGCGAAAGTCGAAGAAAAAGAAAACGGCAATTTCCAAAATCAAAAATGTCGTGGAAGATCAGCAGGATGTCCGCGCGCTGGTGGACAGCGATGATATCCATTGCCTTATGATCGGCGCTTCCGGCGTGGGCAAGACTGCGTACTTTTTATACGCGAATTTAGAGTACGCCAGCGCCAGCGGTATGAGCTATCTGGCGCTGGACACCAAGGGAGACTTGGCGCGCAACTACGGTGCCATCGCCTCCCGATACTATGGCTACAAGGTATCTGTCATCGACCTGCGCAACCCAACCCGCTCAGACGGTTTCAATTTCCTGACGCTGATGAATCACTACATGGATATTGCGCGCAAGCATCCGGAGAACCTCGCTGCCCGAGCGCGCGCAGAGAAATACGCCAAGATCCTCGCCAAGACCATTATCAACCCGGACGGCGACGCTGCCCAGTATGGTGAGAATGCTTTCTTCTACGACAGCGCTGAAGGTTTGCTGACTGCCATTGTGCTTCTGCTGGCGGAGTTCGCACCACCAAAGGATGGGGAGCCGGAGAAGCGGCACATCGTTTCAGCCTTCAAGCTGGTGCAGGATTTGCTGGCGGTGCCGAAGTCAAGAGGCAAGAATGGCTTTCAGCTGCTCATGGATGAACTGCCACCGGAGCATAAGGCCCGGTGGCTGGCAGGCGCCGCCCTCACCAGTGCGGATCAATCTATGGCTTCGGTCATGTCCACCGTCATGTCCCGCCTCAACGCCTTTCTGGATACGGAGCTGGAACAGGTCATCTGCTATGACAGCCCCATCAATGCCGAAATGTTTGCCTCGGAGAAGTGCGCCATCTTTCTGATTTTGCCGGAAGAAGATCCGGCAAAGAATTTCATCGCGGCGCTCATGATCCAAAATCTGTCCCGCGAATTGTTCTCCGTGGCGGATGAAACCGGCGGCAGACTCAAAAACCGCGTGGTGCTGTTTTGTGATGAGCTGGGAACCATGCCGCCCTTTGACATCCTGCCCCTATTCAGCGCAGGGCGCTCCCGCAGACTGACGCTGGTGCCCATTATCCAAAGCCTCGCCCAACTGGAAAAGAACTATGGTAAAGAAGGCGCGGAAATCATATGTGACAACTGCCAGGACACCATCTTCGGCGGTTTTGCACCGCAGAGCAAGACAGCGGAAGCTCTCTCCTCGGCGCTGGGCAGCCGGACGGTGCTATCCGGCTCTGTCAGCCAGGGCAAGGAGAGCAGCCAGTCCTTGCAGATGATGGAGCGTGCGCTCATGACGCCGGATGAATTGAAATCCATCCCCAAGGGAGAGTTTGTGGTGATGAAAACGGGAACGCATCCCATGCGCACCAAACTGCGCCTCTTTCTGGATTGGGGCATCACCTTTGATCCGGACGGCTATCGGATGCCGGAGCGGGCAGCCCGAAAGATCTCCTACGTAGACCAGGGCGAACTCGTCCGCAGCATCCATCGGAGTTGCACAAAGAGTCCCTATAACATGGAGGGAGGCAGATGAGTCAATTCAACTTTATTTACGCCGAGGAGCATCTGAGCCACCGGGAGAAGGCGGTCTATATCTACCTTCGGGACCGGGCGGATGCCTCCGGTGTCTGCTGGCCTGGGATCAAGACCATTGCCCGTGAATTGGGACTTTCGCCGCGGACAGTCCAGCGGGCCTTGGCAGATCTTGAGCGCAGGCAGCTCATCGAGAAGCAGAACCGCCACCGTTCCAACGGCAGTCTCACCAGCAATTTATACCGGCTGACAAAGCACAAAACGTCACAGCCTCCCGCCAAGGGGGGACTGTGACGTTTTTACTCTCAAAATTCTGTCCATAGGGTAGCGTCACCATGGCGCATCCAGAAGAGCCTACTCTACCGGAGGATACAGGACAGAGAAAGAACAAGAATATGGAGGAACTTATGAAGATGATCGTTAGAAGAACAGCGTTGGCTGTCTGCACCCTTGTCCTGGCAGTGATCCTGCCCACAGCTGCTTCCGCTGCCTGCACACGCTTTGATGACGTGCCGGAGACTGCGGACGGCTATGAAAGCGTGATGTATCTTGCGGAGCATGAGATCACGCAAGGCACGGGGAACGGATACTTCTCCCCGGATGCGCCGGTGACGGTGCGGCAGTGGGCGATGATGCTCTGCCGGGCCTATGAGGTGAAGGTCGAGGGCAGTTCATGGGGTGATCTGAGCCAAAGCGCTGTGGAGCAATCCTACCGGAGGGGCTGGCTGAACGAAACCGCACTCTCCGAGCCCAATACTCAGCTATGCCGGGGAGCGCTGCTTAAAAGCGCCTTTGCCGCAGCCAAGATCCCCGTTTACGACGGTGCACTCTATGTGGGCGGCGTGTCGCAGTCCGATTATGAAAACTGCATCCGCATCGGGAAGGAGCTTCGGCTCTGCGGCGAGGCGAACACTGCAAATGAGATCGTTACCCGCAGGGACGCTGCCATGCTCCTTCACGCCATTCTGACCCGCGCCTTCACCGTGGAGGCTCCGCCCGCGCCGGTGGCTCTGGTAAACGCGGCAGGCGTCAACATCAATGACTACCTGGTGGCGCTGCGGCAGGTGCCGGAGCCGATGCTTGCCGCCTTTAACGCCGCCGGCTGGACATACCGTATCGACTTCGACTACATCAGCGAACTCAGCAAGCAGCTGAACATGAGCTGCATTGGAGCCACCAACTACAGCCAGAAAACCATCTACCTCTCGGAAGCCAGCGCGACGCTCCACGAATTCGGACATTTTCTCGATTGGACGCGGGGATTCCCCGCAGAGCATGAACAGCTCTTTCGTGCAGAAGCTGCCGCCGCGCCGCTGCGGAACTATGCCAAAACCAACGCCAGAGAATACTTCGCAGACTGCTTTGCCTACTGCATCATCCACGGCAACGATTCGGAAATGATGGAGAGCCTTAGAAAAAATGCACCGCAGACCTGTACATATTTCGAGGAATTGGAAAAGACAGTTGGAGCAGAAGCATTCGTTCCAAATGACATAGCGAACATATTCTGAAATCCTTCAAGGGTTTGATATCCCCGCACATCTGTTATAGAATGGAACGAAAACCGGTCTGGGTGAAGAAATAAAATCTTGCTGGTCGTATTGCTTTTTATGTTGGGACAGCAATACGACAGCAGAGAACAGGGAATCTTCCAAAATTCCCGATAAAAATTCTTGCTTTGATGTAGTATTTCGCCCCGATTTGCGAGGTAATAAATAGAAGGGTGTGATTCCTTGTGGATGATATCAAGATTATAGATTTGTTCTTTGCTCGTTCTGAGCTTGCAATCGAAGCGCTGGACGACAAATATGGGACAACCTGCCATAATCTTTCCCGCAGCATTTTGAAGGATCAACAGGACGCAGAGGAATGCGTGAATGATGCCTATCTCGGCGTTTGGAATGCGATCCCTCCGCACAGGCCTAATCCGCTGGTTGCATTTGTTTGTAAACTTGTTCGGAATATTTCTATCATGCGTTATCGGGCCAATACAGCTCTCAAGCGAAACAGCAATTACGACTTGACAATGGAGGAATTGGAAAATTGCCTTTCTTCCTCAGTCTCGGTTGAAGACTCTCTCGAGGAAAAAGAGTTGATTGCGATCATTGAAGACTTTCTCAGGGACTTGTCACAGGAAAACCGCGTGATCTTCCTGCGGCGCTACTGGTTCTCCGACAGCTATGCAGAAATTGCGGCTCGAACCGGTCTGACGGAAAAGAACGTCTCTGTCCGGCTTTCCCGAATCCGTAAGCAATTACAAACGCATCTTGCAGAAAGGGGTGTTTTGGCTTGTTGACATTGGCTCAGAAATTCTCCAGCGCAATGAATGGGATCGACGACAAGTTCATCGAAGAGGCGCTGACCTATGAACGGTCCAAAAAGCGCAAGCCTTCCTGCGTACTGCGAATCGTCCTCGTCGCGGCCCTCATCTCCGTGCTTTTGTTCACGTTGGCGCTGGCGTTCTCGCCATCGCTTCGTGAGAACACGCTGAATGTCCTGGTTGAAATCTTCTCCGACCACGCCACGTTCCGTGTCGAGGGAGAGGAGCCAGCCGGATCCTATATCGCCGGTAAAATCGACTACTCGGCGCTGGAAGAGACCTATCGTCTTGATCCGGGAGGCTGCTACCGGGCCGATTTTGCCAGTGGCGCCACATTTTTCGGCAACAACGGTGAGATCATTTCAATCACCGTCGTGGCCATTAGAGACGGCTTAGTAGGAGGCTTTGAAATTGCTGACGATGCAGCGTCAAAGTCCATCACGCTTTACGGTAAGGATGCTACGCTTTACTGGGGTGAGGACCAGGAATGCGCGGGAGAAACCGGTACAGAGGCCTACATCTTTCAGATTGATGAAGAAAACGGTTGGCTCATCAACTTTCGGAGCTTCAAGCTCTCGCCGGACGAGCTTGTCTCCGTCGCAGAACAGGTCAAAATCTCATAGTCCGCTTACATTGCGTGCAATGAGCAAATCCTTACACTCAATGTTATCGATGCAATGAGTTATCAGGAATGGCAGTATCAAACATCACGCGGCATATCGGCCACATTGGCGCTCGGCCCTGGCAGAGCACTAATTCTGACTGATTTGCCGGACAGCTTTATGACCATCATTATTTTGGCGGGAAGTACCGACGGCTTGACGCGGGATCTGCTTGAAGAACTGGCTGACAGCTTCGATATTTCGAAGCTCACTCCGATAGTGCTGCCGGGATCTCTCTACATTCCATCACCTTAATTTTTCATTTCAGAATATGCAGGAGGCCTTTTATCATGCGCCAAATTTCGAGACTTTCGGTCATCGCCGTAAGTACTGCTCTCCTTATAACACGAAGTTCATGCAGCAGCACACAGAGCACGCTGGAAGCCGATGACCAGCCGTCCACTCCAACAGAAAATAGAGAAACAGTAACTTCAGGGCAAATATCTGATGTGCCGGAGAACAACAATGCCAGCGGCGAATCTCCGCAGGGATCTGTCACCGATGCCGCAAACTTTGAAATAACGGAAAACGAGGATGGCACAGTTACCATTAGCCGGTATATCGGTACTGAAACAGATATTGTGATTCCCTCACAGATCGGCGGAAAAACTGTTTCCGCGATTGGAAACGTCACGGGTACAACCGGAGCGTTTGAAGGCTGCACGAGCATAACCGCCGTGGTGATTCCGGATGGTGTGACGGAAATTCAGGACAACGCCTTTTACGGCTGCACTTCGTTGGAGACGGTGACGATCCCTTCCAGCGTTACACTTCTGCGCAACTGTGCTTTTTGTGATTGTCCCAATTTGCGTGCGGTCTACTTCAAGGGCGATGCACCGCAGCAAGCCAATTATGTATTTGATTCCACCGAAAATGTCACCATGTATTATCAGGACGGGACCTCCGGCTGGGAGAATCCCTGGCACGGACGTCCTGCGGAAGTATATATCCCTGAATGAAAAGCAGAAAGACTGCGCAAAAATCTAACATCAAGAGGACAAGCACCATGATGAAACGTCTATTTCCCACCGCGCTTGCGGTATTGCTCCTGCTGCTTGCAGGCTGCACAGCAAAGCCGGATACATCCGATCAATCAAAGCCTACAGATTATTATTTGACCGATACCGACCTTCCGCTGGATGATGCTGCGCGGCTTCGCGCCGCGCCGGATTTCCTGACGGCGGAACAGCAAACACTTTGCAAGCAGGCGTTTGCGCTCTATAGCGCGATGTTTGACGGTGAAACGACCGGCATCGACGACGCCTTCCCCGCCGCAGGCGGCCAAACCGAGTACGACGAGTACACGCCGGATGGCTCCGACTATACCTACATCAGCTCCCACAGCCGTTGGCAGTCCTGGGCTGACTTTGACCGCGTCATCCACGCGCTGTTCACCGATACGTTCTGGTCTACCTGCAATGACGACGGCAACGCGCCAATCTACATTGAGCACGACGGTCGGCTTTTTATCCTCGACTGCGCCTACGGCGACCAATATTACAACAGCAACATTCCAGATGAATATACTCTGACCGCACGGACGGATGATCGTATCGACTTCACGGTGACGGCGCACTACTCTTATCCCTATCCACGCTGGGATGAAACCGATGATGAGCGCGACAAGCGGCTGGAAACGAGCTATGAGTACACGCGAATCTATCCGGTCACTCTGATCTATACTGACGCAGGCTGGCGTTTTGATGCCTTCACCACGCCGAATCAGGCAGATATGCAGCTCCTCGGCGAGTGGGACGGTGTAGAGGAAACCGAGTTCTATTTGCCAAATAATTAAATAACCTTTCCCTCCCGTGCCCGCAAGGCTTAATGCAGCCGACCAATCTTGAAAGAAATCCTGTCAATGTCGGCTGCAGCGAATGGATGTCAGTCAGCACGACTGTAAAATTGAGGGGTAATGTCGTGCAGTGGAAATGGGTACAAGAGGGCGGGAACATCTTGCAAGGATGTTCCCGCCTGTAATTTGATCTGACCGATTTTCAAAGCAACTATAGAAGCTGCAGATTTTTACATAGTTCTCCTTATTCAGAAAGCATTTTTACTTCGTCGCTTCTACCAAAGCGACACTTTCAGCCATGTGCAATATGCTGCTTTCGCTTAACCTTGCGTCGATGGAGAATTGCAGGTTGTGTTCTGTGTCGATCCAAGTGATGGTATTGTCGGACTTGCTCATATCCTTTGATAAGTAAAGATAGCCCGTCATACCGTTTACGGTAATATCTGATATCGTTGCGTCATCTGTGACCTGATCATACACAGTGCCCTGCTGCATGTAGATATAGTCAAGATATATAGGAGGTGCATCAGGAGCAAGTTTATTCCGATATTCAATCCCAACGTAGTTAACACTCGCTATTCTTTGAGACGAATCCTCTTCGTATCCATCAGGTAATGCTGTAATTTCATACTGAGGCATTTTCTCAGATATCGGAGGGCCAGAATATCTATATGTCATATGTGTCTCATACCACTCAGTAACCCAGCGGATAAATGTCGCGCGAGCAGTTGGACTAACGACCATCAAACTGCCGAATGCAAGCGAGATCACCAGCAATATGACAGCGACCCGTTTTAAGGCTCTTTTCCAAACAGGCTGCTTTCGATCACGCGCCCAGCGCAGAGGGTTCTTGAGCATTGCCTTGATCTGCCTCTGATGATGCAGCGATGGCGTATACGGGATCGTCTCTGTATTCGTTTCTTCATCCAGCGCAATGGCATCCAACAGTACATTACGCATGAAAAGGTCAAGTTCCTGCTCTGTCATATGTGAAAGCCCTCCTTGACTGCAATTTCACGAAGCAGCGCGCGACCACGAGAAATGCGCGTATTGACCGCGGCCTCTGAGATCCCAAGATGCTGTGCAATTTCCTTGCCGGAGTAGCCGTTGATCAGCCGCATTTCCAGCGCCGCCCGGTAGGTCGGGGGAAGCTGAGAGAATAGCCGGACAAGCTCGTTATAGCTTGTTGGATCGCTCACATCTCCCGAAAAAGTATCCCAATCCTCTTGCGGCAGCTCTTTCTGTTTGCGTCTCAGAATCATAAGTGCTTCGTTTTTCACTATAGAGATGATCCAGAAGCCTAATTTCTTACAAGGAATTTCGGAAATCTCATCAAAATGATGGATCACCTGCAAAAAAGCGTTCTGCACGGCATCTTCGGCATCGTGAGGATCTCTCAAAATACGGAGCGCCGTCTGCTCAGCACGCACATGATTTTCTTCGTATAATTCTGTAAATCTGCGCTTATCTTCTTCGCTTTCCAGCGCAGCAAGTAAGTACGATAGCATGGGCAACCTCCTCACGAGGTGAAATACCCCGCGAAATGATTATAAGCATCGTTTGGCAGATAAAACAAGTCCCAGAACTCAAGTTGAAACTTTGCACAAAGGGACAATGCTCTAATTGGTTGAATCGTCAAAAAATGGAAACTGTGTAAGAAATCAACCGCCTGGTGCATTTATAAAGCAGCAAGATCAATTGGACAGATGATGAATTGGCTGTTCTGTAAAAGTAAAAATCAAGGTCCAACAACGATCGAAAACTTGTTATAAAAAACAAGTTACAAACAGTACTACAGGAAATGCGACAAGACGATGAATTGTCAAAATACAGCTATACAACAAGGAGGTTCAATCATGAAAAAGAGGATCATTCAGTCTTTACTTGCAATAGCGTGCTGCGTTACGGTGGCCTTAAGTGCCATTCCAACCGCTGAGGCAGCAATGCGCGCAAGCGTTGTTACTGGTAAGGTAACGCTCAACGGTCAGGTCATTGATAATAAAACGGCCAAGTATCCGCTTCTGATTTACAGCAACATCACTTACTTTCCTATGACATATCATCTCAGCCGATTCATGGGTGTAAGCGCTGACTGGAACAATGGAAGCAAGACATTGGATATCACGGCCGGCGGCGCACGCACGGCTTATGCTGCTGAGACAGGAAAAAAGCAAAGCGGCAGCGTTTCTGTTACGCTTCCCAGCTATAAGATCAGTGTTAACGGCGCACAAATCAATAACAAGGAAGAAAAGTATCCCATTTTCAATTACAACGGAATCACCTATTTCCCGCTCACATGGGCTTATGCGGTCGACTCTTTCGGCTGGAGCTACCAGTGGGATGCTGTGAACGGACTGCGTATCGATACCAGCTCAGCCCCGGCCCCTGCTCCAGTTGAACCAGGAACTGGCAACGCCGCGCTCGACAAGGCACTCACGATCCTCAACAGCAAATACGCCACGGGCGGCAAATACCACGGTATGCTTGAAGGCGGCGGCAAGAAGACGAGCTTCGACGCCACGCTCGACGTCAGCAGCACACCGGATGTCACCACCGTGAAATTTACTGCCGAGCCGTTCCCGTTCTTTGATAACGGTGTCAGTTTTTTTGCAAATTATTATGCTGCCAAGGGCGGCTTTGCAAGCAATGAACAGATTGGCATCTCTGGCAACAGCCCGGAACTAGGTGATGTTGGCTATCCGATTTATGACGAGGTGGCTGTATGGGCGGAGAATAGCTACATCGGCAAATGCTTCCTTGACTGCCAGTTCGCAGGTGCGCGCAGCAAACACATCTCGGATTTCAAGCGCACCGCCGCTGTGGGCAGTGCGGAGACCTGGACGCTGCATGTCTCCTATGCGGAGGACAGCTTCACCGGCTACACCGCCGAGCTCAGCGTCGACACGGCGAAAAGCATCGTAACGCAGATCGTGATCCGCACCGCAAACTATACGCTGACGATGACACCTGCGTAAGAAAGCATCAGTATTTTACGGATGTTTCGCTGTGAAAGTGTCTTGAAGCGAAATGCCATAACAAGATTGGGAGGGACATATGAAGGAGTATTCGGTGTGGGTAGATGAGGCGGAGAAAATCGTCTCATTTCACGAGATGGATAATAGTGAGCTTATCTATTTTGATCAGCGCGAAATATACCTGGCCTATCTCAGTGCGCTGACCACGCAGGGCTACCGGTTCCAGTAGACCTTTTAGTTCATGCTATCTCAAAAACAGCGATTATATGGAGGAGAATACAAATGCAGCATTACCTAAAAGCGTTGAAGCGAAAGAAGTCTCCGCCCTTTTCTGTAGGGCTCGTCATGCTTCTGGTGCTCACATTCTATTTGAGCGGATGCTCGGGAAAAAACGAAGTACAAGACCAACCGAATAAAGTGGATACTGTCCCGAATCAGGCGACATCAACTGAGGAACCATCCTCAATTCTCTATGTGAATCATCAGTTGGGGTTTTCTATGGAGATGCCGCTGAATTGGATGGGGCAAGTTGAAGTTGAAGAAGAATATGGCCTTCACCACCAAAACGGGGGAAATTGTATCACCTTTTATCACAAGCCAACCCATGATAACGGCGAGGGCGGCATTCTTTTCTTTATTGACTGCTACCCCGGCGAATGGAGCGAGGACAACCCGCCGGTCATTGCAGGGCACAGCGTTGTCGTCGCGCAAACGGAAAACTATACCTATCTGCTCAGAACACCGAGTGATGTCGAATATAGCGAATCAGATCCTATGCTGGCAGAAGCCTATCAGTCTCTTATTGCACAGCAAGACTTTATTATCTCCCATATCTATGCAACCGGTCAGACCGTGATTTCGCCGAACGAGTAAGCGAATATTAAACGAAGTCCTTGCCATATCGATTCCAGTATGGAAAAAATAACGGATTCAGGATATACATGCTCAAAATAAAATAGAACTTCAAACGTCCTTTTCCCCTATTTGTTCGGTTGTCTCAGCTTGCACTATAGTCTGGACAGTTCCCCCCTTCTCTTGGTATAATGCCACCAGCATAATAGGTAGGAGTTGCAGGCTATGTTGATTTATCTTCAAGTAATTGAAACAGAAGAAGACAAAAGCAAATTTGAAGACATATACCGAGAATACCGCGGACTTATGTACTACATTGCCTACAGACGTCTACACCATGAGCAAGACGCAGAAGATGCAGTACATCATGCATTTATGAAAATAGCTGAAAATATTACGGCTATTGATCCAGTGAGTCCAAAAACAAAGCAGCTTGTCGTAACTATAGTTGATAACAGAGTAACTGATATGCTGCGAATGAATGGCCGGCATCCCGCCGCAGAATACAACGATGAAATTCTTAGCAGTTTGAGCTCCGAACTTCACACGGATGATTTGCTTACAGAGTCTATTCTCAAACTTCCGGAGCAGCAGCGTCATGTTATCTGGCTGAAGTACTATCACGGTTACAGCTTACGAGAAATCTCAAAGATGTTAGGCATTACATTACCTTGGGCACAGAAAATTGATCAGAGAGCGAAAAAACAACTTGAGATACTATACAAAGAAGGAGGCGGTGAATTTTGATCACGGATGCGCAGCTACGCAAAGCTGCTGAAAAATCCAGCGACTTATATCTGCGTTACGTAGAACAGGATTACAATTCTACCCCTCCTCATGAGTTCTCTGCATCGTTTGAAAAGAAAATCAGGAAACTGAGAAAACGCGCAGATCATCCTTACTTCTATAAAACTTTGCACAAGGCTGCAGCTGTTATACTTGCAATCCTGATTAGCGGAAGTGCGTGGCTGGCCGTTGACACAGAAGCGAGAGCTGCCTTCTTCGGATGGGTAAAAGAGCATTATGAAATGTTCTTCGTATATCGGTTTGCGGGCAAATCAGAGGAAGTGACTGAGCCTATCCAGTATCAGCTTGAGTTGATCCCAGATGGATATTCTGAGAAAATGACCATTGATGAAAACGGGAGCGTAACAGTCATCTATGCGGATAATACAGGAAAACGATTGAAGTTTGGATATATGTATAATCCAAACTCTACCGAGTGGTATATCGATACAACGAATACCATCCATTCTAATTCGTATGTAAATGGACAGCCAGCGGACTTGTTCATATCTACAAGCAGGGATGTGGCAAGTATAATAATGTGGACAGAGGAATCGGTTGATGTTGCGTTTTATGTATCGGGGTTCTTTGACGAATCGACACTAATTCAAATTGCGGAAAGCATTCACGCACAGAAATGAAAATTTTGTCCAAAAGCGCCTCGCTCTATTGTACTTAATAATAGATACGATAGAGCGAGGCGCTATTGAAATTTCATGAAAAGATATCTCTCTACTGGCGAAAATTTCAGTTCTTCATTCTGCCATATAGGAAAATAACGCGGAGGTGAACGATTTATGGAAGTTACATTTATAAATCCCGGTGTCGATTATATGATTCAGAGTATCATGCATTTTCAGACCGAAGGAGAAGCTGAATTCTGGTCCGAACCTTTATACCATTTCTATCCGCAGCTTGACAGAACATTCGCTGCAAGTTTGCCAGTTGCAGAAAGAAGAGACTACATTGAACGCACCATGAGGGCCGCGTATGCTGAGCTGGAGGACACGATCAACGAGAAGGTGACCTTATATTCTCATTACTGGAACGCTTGCAAAGCGCAGATTACAGCTGCTTTATCAGAGGCTTTCAGCATAGATTGCACAGGCCTTTTTAATGACCTGCGTTGCAATTTGAGTTTGAATCCTATTGAGCCGCGTTTTCTAAAAGAGCACTGCTATGACACATTTTATTTGAACAGCGCAAAGGGTGCCATTGGCGGTGGAATACATGAGATCATACACTTTATTTGGTTCTATGTATGGAACCAGTTGTTTGGAGATAGCTACAACGAATATGAACGTCCCTCTCTCAAATGGATATTGAGTGAAATGGTGGTTGAATCTGTGATGAGAGATGAGCGGCTCAGCTCCATCAATCCATATTTCCCGAGAGAAAACGGTGGATGTGTCTATCCGTATTTCTTCGATATGATGGTAGATGGGAAACCTATTCTTGACACATTGGACGCTATGTACAGAAGCCAGAATATTGAAGACTTTATGCGAATCAGCTACGTCTATTGTCAAGAGCATGAATCAGAAATTCGAGAACATATCCTAAAGTCAGAAGGATAGATCAAAATATATTCTATCATCTGTGGAGATGTCAGCGGGGCACTTTGCTATTCGTTGACAACATCTTACATTGTCATAAAATCAAGCGCAATTAGTCTTTCTCTTCCACTTTTACTGCAGATACCGTAGAAGGAGTCGATTCACATTATCCTGAAAAAGGATATCCTGATGCTGTGAAAGCATTCAGCTATGCTGAATTTATTGCAAATGAGTTGGTTTTGGATGCAAGTGGGAATACTGCTGGTAATCTTACAGAAGCGCAGACTAAAAGTGTTTGGGATTGGGATTGGTACTCTTATTAATTCGTAGACATGAATGGACAAATCGCAAAGGGAGATGAGTGCCTTTGAAAAAAATTCCAAGAGTGCTTCTATGTATGATGGTGCTTTCAATTTTCATTTTTGAAACGCATAGGTTTTCAACTGCAAAGTGGGAAGCAATGCCAGAGATGCGAAAGCTGATAATTTCTGATTTGTTGAACAGATATGATTTTATAGGAATGCATGAAGAGGATGTAATAGCTTTATTAGGCCCCGAAACGGAAGGAAATCAGCAAACGTCTTTTAAAGGCGATCATACATATTATGCCCCAAATGAAACGATGGTCTACTTTATTGGTCAGGATATGTTGGAAGATGTATGGCTTATCTTTAGCTTACAAGACCGGCACGTAATAAAAGTCTCGTTTGGCGTGACTTAAAATTGCACGACCCCATAAAAACGGACAAAAGACAAAGTCCTTATGATGTAGGAAAATAGAAGCGCCACATCAGGAGAACTTTATAAACACGGAGGAGGCGTACCCCATGAAACGTCTATACACCCGGCTTCTCTTCATTTTCACAGTGTTGGCAGCATTCTTAGTTACAGACTGCTGGAAGGCAGAACCGCATAAAACACCGTGGGAGGTGGAGGAGCAAGCATACCTCTCCTATGAGGAATACTTTTCTCAGCAGCGTCTCTACGATTATGCAGAAGATGTCTTCTCTGGCTGGTCATTACAGGATGCTGATATTAGCTACGACGGTACAGTGCTTCGCCTAACGGATAGCAAAGGGATTCTTATGCAGGACATTGTTACATTGAAGGGATATCTCTTTCAGACGGCTGATAAGAACTGGATTTATGGTATTTCCGAGACCTCAGAGCTTGTGCGTGTAAGTTATTCTGGGAAAATAGAAACGCTCTTTGCAGATAGAACAGGATTGCTGCGCAGCCTTGCGGAGAAAGAACACGCACCAATCTATTTGGCGGACGGATGCACGCTCTTTTTCCTCGCAGGGACAGACGAGGGTATCGGAATCTATCGGCTATATCTGCCGAACAAGCAAGCCGATGTACTCTATTCTTCAATCCCACGCAATGCGCTGCGGTTGAGGCTGGAACCGCCGCCATCCAATGTGGAGGCCGTGTGGGATAACGGCGATGTATTATTTTTTGCGCGATATGAGGAGCTTTTGAATACTTCTTCTGGTTATGTGCCTGAGACGATGGGCGAAGATGAGTGTATTGGAATGCTGGAGTTAGATGAGAAGCTGTATTCAGCGCAGGCACACTATATCAATGCGCTGACGGGTGATTACCGAGAGATGCCCTATGGATACGTTTATCTGCCGATGCCGCGCAGCAAAGAAAATATCGCACTTAATGGTGAGGCGTGGTGGCTTGATGTATAAGAAAAGCCACCAGCATGTGTGCCGACAACTATCTGTTACCTTCCGGTACTGTCGGTATTAAAGGTTCCTTCAAAAAATGACATTCAGGAAGGCTGAGTATATGATTCAGAAAAAGCACAAATTTCTCATAATGCTTACGGCAGTGGTGCTTCTTGCTGTATTACTCCAGATGTTTCATATACAGTAACGAATCAGCAAACTTTCAAAAACAGCTTATGGAATAAGCGCGGTAGGCACACTTAGCGAGCCTATTGAAGCTATTATAAACGGAAACTCTCAGTACATTGAACTGTACAGCAATTGTGAGACGTTGAACAAAGAGATTGCTGATACCTCTGCATATTGTATTCTGTATGTCAGGGAATGGTGTAATAGTGGCATTCCGTATTTCACAAGCGCAAGTCTACAGATGCCAGATGACCTGCCCATATGCGAACAGTCATCTATTAGTATTTCACGTAGTCTGCTGTACTTACAAGAAAAGGCTTTAAGTTTTGAGCACTGCAAAAGTCTCACCTATGCCGACAAGCTCTGGCTAAACAATGCTCTGGAACAAATTTGTGTCATGGAGCAACTAATATTAGATGAAAATATTCCGACAAAGATAGACGGCAAAGCAGATGTGGATAAGTTCCTTATCTTTCTGAAAGAAAACGAAGACGAATTTTCCCAAATCCACAAAAATTTGCTTGCAGACGATGTTGAAGCTCTTACAGAGTGCCTCCCATGATTCCAGGACTGCACCTACTAAGATCGCTGCAGTCCCAATTATGGCAGGCCATCACGGGATATCTTTTAATGCAGATACCACAAGTAACGACCATCTGCCGTCTCTGTAGTATCAAAGGCGGCGATAAGCACGATTGCTTACCGCCGCCTAATTTATGCCGCTATTATTTCTTTGTGAGCTCGTCGGCATCCTTACAGAGCCGTATGTATTTAGCCGCTTCCTCGGCGCTCATCCCTGCAAAGAACGTCTTGACGCAGGATGGAATATCGCCCTTTGGCACTACTCCGATCAAAGCATCCACACTGATCTCCAAGGAGCGCGCAAAATGCGCAACCGTGTCCAGCTTCGGATTGGTTTTCCCACGCTCCAAGTCAGAAATGCTGCGATCCGTCGTCCCGAGCTTTTCGGCCAGTTCAACTTGTGTCAGACCAAGCTCATGCCGTGCCCTGTTCAGGGCAACTCCAAAAAGATTGCAAATATCGTGCATACCTTCACCCTTTCCTATTGCTTTCATTCTAATTTGAACTTCGCTTCTAATGAACGCTGTTTGGCTTCAAGGCATTAGAAGCACGGTTCTAATTGCTCGCAGAAATAGCGAGGTATTTTATGAACAGGGAGAATCTGCGGGAGGTCCTGTAATAAAAGATTCCGGCGTTTGAACTTCCATATGAGTCCTCGGGCTGGAAGAACACGCCGGATACCACACAGGAATACGGTCATAAATTAGAAGCAGGCTTCTGCTTTGTGGAGCCAAGCTTCTTCTGCAATCATATTGATAAAAGTGCAAGCGTTCAGCTGCGGCTGTACGCTTGCACTTTTCTTATCCAACGGCGATCACGTCCTGACTGCCGCTGCCGAGATCCACCGTTTCTGAAATTTTGTCCATTTCAAAATTTTCAGAACACGGAGGACTTAAATATGAAAAAGCGAGATGCCTATCATCCCGACTATTTGAAAATATACCCCTGTCTGAAGGAGCGCCCGGACATTTTGAAGTTCCTGAAGCAATGCGACCGAAAGCAGGAGTATCTGGAGTACGATTTGAAGGTAAATCGCACTCGAACGAACAAAAGGACAATGGAAACCGTGATCTGGCCGCAGAGAGAGCTTTCCTACGAACACCTCTTAGAGGAGCACCAATTTGCTCAACAGGAGCCTTCTCCGGAGGAGACCTTGCTTCATGAAATCGAGTTGGAAAATCTGCGCTGCACGGTAGAACGACTGCCAAACGATGAGAGGCTTCTCCTTCATTTGCGGTACTGGTGCGATTTCAGCCAGGCGGAAATCGCCCGACACCTTGGCGTAACGCAGCAGAGCGTCAGCTATCAGGAGCGGTGTATTCTGAGGAAATTAAAAAAACTTCTGAAGAATTGAAAATTCTTTTTGTAGAAATGCGTCTGTGGCGGGTACTTAAGTGAAGGGATCAAATACTCTTCTCCCTGCCGGTCAAAGCGGCAGGTTTTGCTCTTTGAAAAATGCCGATACAACAGCGGCTATATCCGGTGACGAATAACGTCAGCTGACGGTCCCCTGACGAAGGGGAGCAGCGATGCGGCGGGTGCGCGAAGACCACCTGCATCGGACAAGCCTCCGATGTCAATGAACGGCCTTTTAAGGTGCCAAGCGAAACTCACCCAGCCAAAAGCAGGTGTGGCAGCCTGTCTTGCAATGATCCCGTCAGCCTATAATGGTACATCCTGTCCAGCCACAGCCGCAAGCAATGGGGGCAGCTCGGAGAGATCCTCGGAGGGGTGAGATTCCCGATGGGCGCTGCCAGGCGCCGGTTCGTTCAACCGCCCGACAGTCCGGGAAGTAGTGTCGAATAGGACTGAACAAAGACAAATTTCAGAAACAGCGAGGGCCGCTCTGCCATTCAGGGCAATGTAAGATGCTGCCAACAGACAGCAGAGCGACCCTCTGTTCTTTCCTCCCTCAATGTGCTATAATTTTTTTAAATAGATCTTATTTTGCGAGGGGGAGGTTATTCAGTGAGAAACTACAGTTTAAACCCTACGGAGGAAAACGCGTATAAACTACTGCGGGAAAATCCTATACAACGAAATGAATATGTGTTCCAATTTGTCCGGCTGTTGACACATATGGAGGATAATTGCTATTCCGTTGCGCTGAATGGGGATTGGGGCAGCGGTAAGACCTTTTTTGTGAAACAGGTCAAGTTGATCTTGGATGCGCACAATCCGCAATTTCGTATGGAAGATGAAACTCGCAGAGAAATTCGGACATTGTATAAAGCAGACGAAAAGCCAAACTCCTATGCTACCGTATATTATGATGCATGGACCTATGACAACCATGACGATCCGATTTTGTCGCTGGTTTATGCTGCCAGTCAAAGTGGGCAGAAAGCTGATTTAAGCGATAGTCCATCTCATGTACTCGAAGCAGCTGCCGCCGTTTTTGATGCGTTTACAGGGAAGAATTTAACCTCCCTGGTCAAAGGCCTTGGAAAGGTGGAAATCAAGGATTGCCTTTCAGAGATCAGGGATACAGAAGAACTGAAAAGCAAGATACACGAGTTTATCGACACGCTTACCGCAGAAAAGGCAAACCAGTTAGTGTTTTTTATTGATGAGCTGGACCGATGCAAACCCGACTATGCGATACGCTTTTTGGAGCGCATCAAGCATTATTTCGACGATGAGCGTATCACCTTTGTATTTTCAGTAAGCCTTACGCAACTGCAATGGACGATACGGAATTATTATGGCAATGGATTTGATGCTACAAAATATTTGGACAAGTTTTTTGACCTTCGTGTTTCAATTCCAAATGCCGACTACGAAAGATTCCTTCGAGATCGACTGGAGATTGGCTCGGATGAAACCGCAGGCATTGTTTGCCATGAGGTTGTACGGCAGTTTAATTTTTCGCTTCGGCAAGCTGAGCGATATGCACGGCTGATAAAAATTGCTGAACCACAATTTGATTGGCTGCGTAGGAGCACAAGTTTTGACCTTGATAGAGCCTTTACGGCAAGTTATATTATTCCAATCATCATAGGACTTCAGATGTATGATTTGGATATGTACCACCGATTCGTAACAGGAAACGACTCCACCCCAATGAAAAAAATCCTTATGGGAATAGGCATACTTGAATGTACTCCGTTCTTAGCCAGGGAAGAATCTCTCATCCATAATGGTGAAGATATCGAGATACGCGATGAATCGGGCGTAAACCTTGTGAAAGTTGCAGATAGACTGGAGGAAATCTATCAGGCAATATTCGGAAGAAAAGATGTCTTTGGAGATCGAACAAAGTATATAGGAATGATGCGATTTACAGACAGAACAAGATCATATGTCGAGGGCATCACAGCAATGCTTTTCCCTGGTGCGAATTATAACTAAAAGACACATAACGAGAACTCCCAAACTCGCTTGTAAAGTGAGCTTGGGAGTTCTCGCTATAACTTAAGTTGGGTCACAAAAGAAGTGTGATACACTTTCAGCAAAGGCAAAACCTATCGTTTTATCTCTGAGCCAGCAAATGTGTTTTCAGCAGCGCGTTTTGCAGCGCTCTATGATCCTCATGCGACTGCCACCAGCAGGGCTGGAGAAAGTCCAGCGCCTTTTCCGCCCACCGGTAATCCTCGCGCCGAAGGTCACCCCTCGCGGCGCTGCGCTGGAATTTTCGATTCTGCTCCCGCACGGCGCGATCAACGCTGTCGCGGTTTAGGTACAAATCCAAAAAGCCGCACACGATCGCGGCCTCTTCTGTCGTATAAAACATTCTTCCTCCTCCAATCACAAACGCGTTCCATTGTAGCATGACGTACGCACTTTTAAAACTGACTGTTTCCACAAGATTCCTCGCAAAAGTTTTATACAAACAGTTGTTCGATTTATAGCGTTATGCTATACTGGTAGATACTAAGAGCGAGGAGGTGCACCATGCGGCGGACATATATTGCAATTGACTTAAAATCGTATTATGCGTCTGTCGAGTGCATGGAGCGCGGCCTTGACCCGATGACGACCAATCTGGTCGTAGCAGATCTTAGCCGCACGGAGAAAACCATTTGTCTCGCGGTATCGCCTTCTCTGAAGGCATACGGCATCCCCGGCAGAGCGCGGCTTTTCGAAGTGGTTGAGCGCGTCAAGGAGGTCAACGCCGAACGGCGGCGCAAAGCAGGCGGCAATCTTTTTGAAAAGAGCTGCGATGCCCACGAACTGGCGACTGACCCGTCGCGCGCGGTGGGTTATCTTGTCGCGCCGCCACAGATGGCGAAATACATTCAGATCAGCACGCAGATCTACAATGTCTATCTCAAATACATCGCACCCGAGGACATCCACGTCTACTCCATCGATGAGGTGATGATGGACGTGACCAGCTACCTCGAGACGTATCACATGACCGCCCGCGAGTTGGCAAAGACCATGATCCTCGATGTGCTGCGTACCACAGGCATCACGGCCACGGCGGGTATCGGCAGCAATCTCTATCTCTGCAAGGTCGCTATGGACATCATGGCAAAGCATGTCGCGCCGGATGAAAATGGCGTCCGCATCGCGGAGCTTGACGAAATGAGCTACCGCAGGCAGCTCTGGGCGCACCGTCCGCTGACGGATTTTTGGCGCGTTGGAAGGGGTTACGCCAAAAAGCTCGAGGCCATCGGTATCTACACCATGGGCGACATTGCAAAATGCTCCATCGGCAAGCCGAGCGAATACTACAACGCAGAGCTGCTCTACCAGATGTTCGGCATCAACGCAGAGCTGCTCATCGACCACGCCTGGGGCTGGGAGCCGTGCCGGATGCAGGATATCAAGGCATACCGGCCGGAAACGAACAGTATCTGCTCCGGACAGGTCTTGCAATGCCCCTATTCCTTTGAGAAAGCACGGCTGGTGGTGCGCGAAATGGCAGAGGCCGTCGCAATGGACCTGCTTGAAAAACGCCTCGTGACCGACCAGCTCACGCTGACGGTCGGCTACGACATTGGAAACACCGCAGGCGGCAATTTCCGCGGCGAGATCGTGACGGACCGCTACGGCAGGAAAATCCCCAAGCATGCACACGGTACAGCGAATTTATCGCGCAAGACGTCCTCTGCGCGCAGCATCATGGATGCCGTTCTCAGCATTTATGACGAAAAGGTCAACCCCAAGCTGTCCGTCCGCAGGATCACCATCACGGCGAACAAGATCGTGAGCGAGGACGATGTCCCGCAGGAAGCCGAAGTGCCGGTGCAGTTCAACCTGTTCGACGATATCGCAGCGCAGGAACAGCAGCACAAGGACGAGGAAATCAGATTGGAACGCGAACGCAAGATACAGGAAGCGATGCTGGGCATCAAGAAGAAGTTTGGCAAGAACGCCATTTTGAACGGCGGGAGCTATTTAGACGGCGCGACCGCCCGAGAGCGCAACGGCCAGATCGGAGGGCACAAGGCATGAACGGCAAATACGACGATATCATTGACCTCCCGCATCCGACCTCGCAGAACCATCCGCGCATGTCGCTGCACGACCGCGCGGCGCAGTTTTCCCCCTTTGCAGCCCTGACCGGCCACCACGCTGCCATCGCGGAAACAGGTCGGCTGACAGACCGGCGCATCGAACTTGATGAGAGCGAGATCGCGCGCGTCGACGCAGAGCTACAGCACCTTCAAGAGCTGCTTCCGGACAGGCCAACGGTGTCCATCACCTACTTCGTGCCGGATGAGCGAAAGAATGGCGGCAGCTATCAGACCGTCACCGGCGAGGTCAAGCGCATCGACGCGGTCGCTGGGATGATCCAAATGACGGACCGGAGAGAGATACCGATCGAGGATGTTTTCAGCGTCGAGTTAGAATTGTGAAGATTCTCGGGAGCCTTATCAGTAGACTCAAAAGCAAGTGCTTGTCCAGAGTATCCCTCTATGATATACTTTGCTATATACATAAAGATAGAGTGAGGGCCTGATATATGGACGAGAATAACCAAATCCAGTTTACAAATCTGACGCTCGATTCTGCATTTCAAAAGTTCTATACTGTTCCGGATTATCAACGAGAGTATGTCTGGAAAGAGGAACAGGTGGAGCAGCTTCTGGCTGATATTACGGAGGCGTTTCGGGCAAATCGCAGCAAAGACTATTTTGTGGGAAGCGTCGTTGTCTATCCCAACGGAAAGGCTTTCGAACTGGTTGACGGCCAGCAGAGAATGACAACGTTCTTTATTCTTCTCTGTGTATTGAAAAGCTTTTATCAGAGCAATGGTATCGACACCGGAATTTTTGAACAGTGCATTCACGGGACTACAGTAGACGACTCTGGGCGTCCAGTCAGCCTATATCATCTTGAATTGCAGTATGAGGATACGAGTTCTTGTTTGCAGACGATTTCTAAAGTGAAGTTTCCGATTGAAGATAAGGATGCTACCGGAAAAGATAATCTGCTGTTCAAGGCCGCAAATACGATTTATAAGTATATCCTACAGCAATTTCCATCGTTCGACAATGAACTCGCCCCTTTCACGGGATATGTTCTTAGACGGGTTCGCTTTGTGCAGATAGAGACCCATGATATGAGCGACGCGTTAAAGATATTTGAGACGATCAATCAGCGCGGCATTGGTTTAACGCCGATGGATCTTTTGAAAAATATGATATTCCGTCAGGTCAAAAGAGAGCAATTTGGCGAGCTCAATGTGAGATGGAAAAGAATGGTCGACCTTCTGCAAAAAGGAAAGGCGAAAGAGCTTCCGCTTCGTTTCCTGCGTTATTACTTGATGGCGACCTATGATACTACGGTAGGAACGAAAGATGGAATCCTCCGTGAGGACAGTATCTACAACTGGCTGAATTCGCAGAAAGGCCAATGCGGTTATGAAGACGATCCATTTGGTTTTGTCCAGGGGCTTACGACAGGCGCAGAGCGTTACATGTTCTATTTGACCGGCGGTGACGGAGCCGGAGACAATCATTTGAAAAATATTGTACGGCTGGGAGGCAGTGCTTCAAAACTTCACCTCTTGCTGCTGCTGGCCGCAGTCAACATGGATGAACAGGCACTAACACATTTGAAGGCGCTGCTGGAGTCGATGGTCTATTATTCAACGGTCAATCAGATCAAGACAAATGAGCTTGAACGGCTATATGCGCAGTGCTGTAAACAAATACGCGAGATCCATACCGATGAAGAGCTCACATCTTTCATCAATAACAAAATCAAGCCGACCATATCTCAATGGAAAGTCAATAACCGCTCTAATTTCATGCGTATTGGCTTCGACTCCATGCAGCAATACAGGGTCAAATTCATTCTTGCGCGTATCACAAAGTATGTCGATGTGAGAAGGAAAAATGGCGGAGATGCATCGAACGTCGCGGAGTTCTATGAAGGCGGCATTGAAATCGAGCACATCATGCCGCAGAAGTATTCGGCAGCTTATGGAATCTCTGAAGATGACTACAATGCAGCAAAGCAGCGACTGGGAAATCTGACGCTTCTTGAAAAAACGATCAACGCATCTATCGGTGACGATGCCTTTGCAAGTAAATCGGAAGCGTACAAACAGTCAGCATATTATCTGACGAGGTCGATCGCTCAGCTTGACGATGTAGGTCAGCAGACTGCAATCAACAGGATGAATCAAAAACTCAGGTCGTGGAGCAGTTGGGGGCCTTCGATGATTGAAGATAGACAGGCTATCTTGTATGACTTGTCAGAAGAAATATGGAGCATCGATTAAAATAGCACATAGAAACCTGTAGTGAGAACACCCAAGCCCATTTGAAAGATGGGCTTGGGTGTTCTCACTACATAAACTAGAAAACCTGCTAAATTGGTAGGGTTCCTCTTACTTAAAAGTATTTATTCTACAGGGTGTCTTAAATTACTGTCCTCTATCGTATTTAATAGATGAAATTAGAGTACCATTCGCCTCCTGTCAAATTCCACACAATATATAACGATATAAAGGAGCTGAATTCATGAATCACAAATTCCCCATAATTCCTGATTCATTAGAGCCAAGCCTGTCTGCAGCAATTACATTTGGAAGCTCATCCTTGGTTTTTCTGATTCTATCATTCATAACTGGGCGAATCCTTTTCAGCTTTTTATTCTCTGTTTTGCTTCTTTTATGTATATGGGAAATCAGAGAATTGCTGTATCGCCGAAAGGAACGCGGTCATCTATCTGCACAGAAATGCTCTGAAGCGGAGCATCAGACGTTAGGTATCACTTACCCGCGAAATAAAAACAGTCGCAGGATGCAAAAAGCGGTCGGAGTATTCTTGTTCATCATTATTAATGTAATCATGCTCTATAGCTTTACAACAGACAGCGCAGAACTGTCAGCGATTTTCGGTGCGGCCACACCCTTGATTATGATTCTGCTTGACTACAACGCTGTACGCTTCACTTGGCAAGAGATCAAGCTTCAGAAATTTCGGTTGGCGGTGTACGCCTTGTCGCTCCTGCTATTTCTTTACCCTCTGTTGACGACGCTTGGTATTCTCTCAATCCAGGATTTGGTTCCTGAACAGATTTGGTTTAAGGTAAATTTACTTCTCGGACTCGCCTTTGCGCCACTTCTTCTGGCGACAATTTACTTCATCATTCGTGACACTTGGCGGCGCATGTATAATAGGCCACTGTAATGGTGTCATATTGAAAAAGGAGGGAAACCTGATGAAAAACGAGCGTTCGTATTCTGCGAAAAGTATTCTGATTGCTCTGGGCAAGTCAGCATTATATCTGCTCTTTTTCCTTGCGGTTCAGTTTTTTGTGGTTGTTATCTATGGCATCGTAGTTGCTGCTAATGCAGCAATCAACGGAGAAACAGACCTTGTTCGGGGGGCACAGACGGTCGCCAATCAACTCCTTGGCCGAGTGTCAGCACTTACGCTGATTGCGTGCCTGCTTACTGTCGCAGTGCTGCTATCATGGTTTTGGCTACGAAAAAGGCCGCTTGAAGATGCAGCGAGCCTTCGCCCTTGCAGCAGATGGACAATGGGATTCTGCATCTTTGGCGCGATGGGACTTTTCGTGCTAATCAGTCTGGTGCTCTACCTACTGCCAGAACGCTGGATGGCCGAGTACGGAAAAGCAATGACTCTTAGTACAGAAACTGGCTTGATTCCGGCACTGGCTATGGTGGTCGGTGCACCTCTTGCAGAGGAACTGGTGTTCCGCGGAATCATTCAATCTCGGCTGGAACAATCCTTGCCTGCATGGATAGCGGTTGTGCTGCAAGCTGTGCTTTTTGGACTCATCCATGGAACTCCCGTTCAAATAGGTTATGCGTTCATCATGGGTTTGCTCTTTGGTCTACTCCGCTGGCGTACTGGGAGTATTCTCTCCACGCTTGCTGCACATGCTGCCTTCAATGCAATGAATGATCCGCTCGGACTTCTTGGCGACTTCGCAGAGAGTTGGTATTTTCTTGTTGTCATAATCGCCATGAGCGCGGCGGGCTGTGTGCTCTGCCGTCGTGGGCTATCAGAGCTTATGGCATCTCCAGTATATGGGACAAAACATATATTGCCAACCGACAGCGGGATGGGCCAAAGCAGCGATGCCTTTTAGTAATGAATTCGCCGTATCACATCAGTATCTTCAAAGGCAATATTGATGAGTGTCCACCAACTCATTCCCATTGCAGATGTTTTCAGCATTTAATTCTTCCCATAAAAAGTGCAATAACGAGAACACCCGAGCCCATTTGACAATCGGGCTCGGGTGTTCTCATTACCAAAATCAAAAAGGAGGACTTCAAATGAATCCCAACGCAGATTATCTTGGCATCGTCACCCTGCTCCGCGGTCTGCGGGAGCGCGGGCTTGTCAGCGGCAGCGAAGCAAAAAAGATCGCCGCGCGTCTGATGGTACAGCTTGGCGCGGACATCATTATTTCTCTCTGATTTCTCGCTTTTGGGTATAGCTATTCCGGATGCTTCATGGTATTGTGTGTTGCTGACAAAGGAGGTGGCAGCGCAATGAACGACAGCGAGAAAACCACAGGCTCTCTCGCCCTGAAGCCAAAGCCGCGGATCATCACCATCCCTGCCACCGGGCAGGATCTCACGCGCCCCCTACGGGTGGCGGCATACGCCCGTGTCAGCTCGGACTCCAACGATCAGCTCCACTCCTATGCAGCCCAGACCGCTTACTTTGCAAAACTCATCAACAGCAATCCAAATTGGACATTTGCAGATATCTATGCAGATCAGGGCATCACCGGCACATCCGTCGAAAAGCGAGATGACTTCCTGCGGATGATGGAAGATTGCCGCAGCGGCCGTATTGACCATATTCTCGTCAAATCCACCTCTCGCTTCGCACGCAACACCAAAGAGAGTCTGGAGGCCGTGCGAGAACTGAAGTCTCTCGGTGTCAGCGTCTACTTCGAGGAGCAGAACATCGATACCGCACAAGCCACCGGCGAAGCCCTCACCGCAGTATTCTCGGCGCTGGCGCAAAAAGAGAGTGAAGCCATCTCAGAGCGAATGCGTCACAGCTATCAGATGCGGATGCAGCGCGGCGTCTTCTCTACCCGCTGCGCCCCCTACGGCTACCGGCTGGTCGATAACCAACTGGAAGTCATCGAGGACGAGGCCGTTGTCATCCGGCAGATCTTTGACCGCTACCTCTCCGGCGTCAGCATGGAGGATATCGCAAAAGAGATCACGGCGCGGGGTATCCCTACCAAGCAAAATACCCCCTTCTGGCAGGTTCGCAGTATCCAGTACATTCTGCGCAATGAAAAATACATCGGAAACTCACTGGTACAAAAGACCTATGCCACAGCCACTCTCCCCCACCGGAAGAAGGAGAATAAGGGCGAGGAGGATCAATACCTTATTGAAGAAACCCATCCGCCTATTGTCAGTCAGGAGGTGTTCGACAAGGTCCAGCAGCTCTTATCCCGAAAAAGCGCTTTCATTCCGCCTCGAGCCAGTGCTTCCCACCCGTTCTCCTGCAAGATCGTGTGCGGACACTGCGGAGCGATCTGCAAGCGAAAGGTATGCCGCGGCACCGCCTATTGGGTATGTCAGACGCATGAAAAAAGTGCCGAAAGCTGTCTCACCATGCAAACGCCCGAAGCGGAGATCACAGAAGCCTTCCTCCGCGTATACTTCCGGCTCAAACGGTACGGAGAGGAAATTCTCACACAACTCATCCAAGCGCTCCAGACTGCCAAGACCGGAAGACTGCTCTGGAGTGAGGATATCATTTCACTCAACAAACGAATCGCAGATATTGCAAGTCAGGAACGATTGCTGGCCCAGCTCAAGCAGCAGGCCATCGTCGATCCTGACATTTTTATATCCCGCAGCAACCAACTGGCTGAACAGCGCCGCGAGGCAAAGCTGAAGAAATCCCACATTCTGCGCGCCGAGGACGATCAGATGATCCAGCGCACGCAGGAACTTCTGGACATTCTGGAAGAAGGGCCGGATTTGCTGATGACCTTTGACGGGGCGCTGTTCAGCGAGTTGGTTGAGAAAATCACCATTCAGAATAACAGCACAGCAATCTTCCGGCTCATCAACGGGCTGGAACTTCCCGAACACTTTGAAAGGAGAAAATAACGACATGGCATCCAAACGAAAAATGGTCTTCGGCTACCGCATGGAGTTTGGGGATATCGTCCCCTCCCCCAATGAGGCGGAAACGGTGCAGTACATCTATGCAACGTACCTCACTGGCGCATCCTTCCAGCATCTTGCAAAGGAACTTGATAAAAGGGATGTTCCTTACGACGCAGGCAAACACTGGAACGTAAATATGGTGGCTCGAATTTTGGAGGACAGCCGCTATATCGGAACGGAGGTCTACCCCGCACTCATATCTGCGGAGCAGCTTCAGGCAGTACAGGAGCGTCGAAAGCAGAAACGCTCTATTCCCTCTCGAACCCCTGCGCAGGCTGAACTTTACAGGCTGTGCGGCGGCACAGTCCCCGACAGCGTTGCGCGAAAAGTCCTCAAGATATTGAATCAGGTGGTAGGCGATCCACAGCTCATCAAGATAGAGACATTCGGTGTTCCCGGCACAGAAGATATTCGTCGGCTCCGACTGGAGCTGGACAGGCTTCTGCATACACCGCCCGTGGATGAAGAAGTCGCGCGGCAGAAAGCGATGGAGCTTGCGGTCTTGACCCTTATAAGCGTCCAGATGGAAGAATACGAAGCCCACCGCCTCCGCAGCATTCTCGGGCGGCGGTCAAAGATGGTCGAACTGGACGCAGAACTGCTGCGGCAGGGAGTTGGAAGCGTCGAATGTCAGGGCGACGATGTGCGCGTCCATCTGAAAAATGGTCAATGCCTGGAAGCATAGACCATCCCCGCGATTGACGAAAGGAGCGTGACAGCTCATGGCAGAGCCTCGTCCGGAAAGAAAAATCATTATCATTCCGGCGAAAAAGGAATCTCCGCAGGAACAGGCAAAGAAACGAAATCTGCGCGTCGCCGCTTACTGCCGCGTATCCACCGGCGATGAGGAGCAGCTGACCAGCTATGAGAACCAGAAAGCCTTCTACACCGAGAAGATCATGAAGAATCCTGATTGGACGATGGTGGACATCTTCGCAGATGAGGGCATCACAGGAACCTCCACCTGCCGGCGCAAGCAGTTCCTTCGCATGATCCGCCAATGCCGGCAGGGCAAAATCGACATGATTCTCGCCAAGTCTGTCTCCCGCTTCGCCAGAAACACACTGGACACCATCAGCTATACCCGTGAGCTGCGAAGTCTCGGCATTGCCGTGATCTTCGAGGAACAGAACATCAACTCCATTTATCCGGAAAGCGAGTTCCTCATTGCGCTCCACGCCGCCTTCGCCCAATCCGAAAGTGAATCCATCTCCGCTAATGTCCGCTGGGGCAAGCGTCAGTCCATCAAGGACGGCAAGGTCACCTTTCAATATAAAACCATGCTGGGCTATAAGAAAGGGGTGGATGGTAATCCTGAGATCATTCCGGAAGAAGCAGAGACGGTTCGTCGGATTTTTGAACGCTACCTTGCCGGAAGAAGCATACAAAACATCCGACAGGCGCTGGAGGCCAGCGGTGTCCGCAACGCTGCCGGAACAACAGAATGGACCACCAGCAACTTGCGTGCCATCCTCACCAACGAAAAATACTGCGGGGACGCCCTGCTTCAGAAAACCTTCATCAAGGACTGTATCAGCAAAAAAGCAATATTGAATACAGGGCAGCTTCCCAAGGTCCTCATTCAGGACAACCATGAAGCTATCGTCAGCCGCGAGATGTTCGATGCCGTACAGCTTGAAATTGCGCGGCGCCGTGCGCAGGATGGGCGCACAAGAAAAAGCGCCCCTACCGGACGCGGCAAATTCAGCGGCAAGTATGCACTCAGCGGACTGCTGTTCTGCGCGGAATGCGGCACAGCCTACCGACGCGTCGTATGGACACAGCACGGCGAAAAGCGCGCGGTATGGCGCTGCACGAGCCGCCTGGACTATGGAAAGAGATACTGCCTGCATTCTCCGACGCTGGACGAGGGGCCTCTCCAACAGGCCATACTGAGCGCCGTCAATTCTGCCATGTCCGATCACGGCACTCTGACCGCACAGCTCATCGACGCGATGGAGCAGGAGCTTGCCCCTATCCCCGGCGAGAGCATGAGTCTCGGAGATATTGACCGAGCCATGGAAGGCTTGAGACAGCAATTCAACGATCTCTTGCGAAAAGCCGCCGATGCGAATAACGCTGACAACTACACTGCACAGTTCCAATCCATCTCCACGGCAATGGCAGAGTTCAAGCGCCGCAAAGCCATGATTCTGCAAATTCGTCAGGAACAGGAGCAGACGAACCGCCGTGTGCAGGCGGTCGCGTCGGTGCTGAAAGCTGCGTCAAGTGAGCTTGCGGAATGGGATGATAATGTGGTCTATCAGCTCTTGGAGAAGGTCACCGTTCTGTCCCGAGAGCGCATTCGTGTGACGCTGCGGGATGGGCTGGAAATCGAGCAGGCTGTGGAACAGCCGAAAAGGAGGAAGTTTGCATAATCTATGTGACTGGCAACACTCGGGGAAACTTCCTCCCCTTCCGGTCAGAGCGCTTTGCGGAGTAAGTCGAGATGACGAAGGATAATAAGCCGTTCAGCACAAAAGCGCGGCAAATTGGCTCCGCACAGTTATCCAAATACAAAGCGGAGTCGAAATGACTCCGCTTTGTATTTGGGATGCCTTATACTTTCTGCAAGTGCGCAATTTGAACACTTACATCAATTTTCCCAGAAACGATGTTAAGAGTACGATATTGCTGAGCCTTTTACCATTAGTTATCTGCTGCAGCAAGCTTATTAGCCACAACTAAACAGAGAACCGGTGAAACCTGGCTCATCTGATCTTTGCGTGTCAGCCAATGTTTGATGTCATGTTCTACTTGCATTTCGTATCTCTGAAAATTCATTTGGGTCCTGCATTACTGTCTGCCATGCGTCAAGGATCTCAGATTGCGTTTCGATAAAATGAATTTTCATCAAAGTACTTGCTAATGCCGCAGCTTCTCTACGAATATTCCCTTTTTCTGAGGCAGATGAAATCGTATCGTCTTCTGTTATTACCGTCTGCGGCAAAAGTTGCTCAAGACCCAATAATATCATCTCAGACACGTCTTTTAAGAGTTCTGCTTGATGTTCTGCGACTGCTCTTGCTGTTTGTAAGGCGTAGGCCAGTCCTTTGGGGACTCCCCATACAATATGCTGGGCCATGATTGCAATGCCCTCCCGAAGCTCTGTTGTATCCAACAGAGTCGGCTTATCATATTGGACTGCTAGTGCAATCATATCATATCCTTGAAAGATACATTCCATATCCGTGGACCGCAGACACTTCCCCAAGTTATCCTTAGCAGAAAAAGGACGGCACAAAATGCGACTCCACATGCTTTTCAGTCCGTGATGGTTAACCCCTGTATGTTCGCAGATATTCATAATGGACTCCATCGCGGCTTTATCCTCCACGGTTGGATTCCAACTGCTCTTACGAGCTGTCAATAGCCATAGCATTTTTGCGCTATTGTACAAAAGGGTCATGCTCGAGTTGTTTATGCCATCAAAATCATATCCGCTCGAAGTGTGCTTACTAAGAGAGCTCATTCGACTCTTCATCACAAAAAGAATGCGAGATATCTGTTCAGGCGAAAATGCATCTCTATCTGCAAGGGCAAACTTTATTGCTTCCTGAAGATCAGTTTTATCACTATGAATATGTAATTCGCCATCACAACGACCACAAAGTTTCTCCGTTAATATATCACTAAGCGCCTTTTTTACGTCTACACCTTCTGGAGACGGGAAATCCAAACAAGCTGTCTGAAACCATCCTCCAGGAAGGCAAAGCTTCCCTTCGCTCCACAGGAGATTACCTAACTTCATTTTTTGTTGTTCGTTCAAAAGACCGTGATAATAACATAAAAGCAAGTGATTTATAATCGTATGTCCAGCCTTTTGGTGAGGACAAGAATCAAGCAAAGATTCCATCTCTTTGGTAATATCAGTTGCATTCTCGCACCGCTCCGAAGTGAACGGGACAAATTCCAGCGGGTCAGGAAAATAGTGAGATGCGCGACTGTCTTCCACTTCTACAAGTGGAAAACGTGCCAGTCGGAGGCTTAATTGGCCTTGGTCTGACCCCGGAAAGGATTGGATTAAACGCTTCGAAAGAGAACCTGTTTGCTGGTAGCAGAGCTTTTTGGGTGAAGCGTATAGTTGTTCCAACAAGTTCAAAAGCTCGTTCAGCATGAAAACAGAGCACTTGCAGCATAGCTCCGATAATAATTCTGGCAAAACATCTGCAGCAAGTCTTGCGAAGCTATTGCGATAGAACCAATCCTCCGCAGAAAGCTCACTCTCTGTTCGATGAATCGCGTCCAAATAGAACCTACACACAGAGTCTGCCTCGCTCTGAGACCATGAACAAAGAACTCCGCGGGTAATCGCCTTATCAACAGATTTAGGTTCATCACTACGTACTATTAGATGAATTGCCCATAGCGGCATATATTGCGCAATGCGTTCCGCTGCGCCACATGCTGCTTTTTTATTGGAGTGTACACTACGAACAAAGAAGGGCATTCCGGTTTCTTCGCGAAATCTCAGGAAAGAAAAAGCCAACATACGATCCTTGTCTTCACCCCAATATGTGTTCGCTCTTGTCCCGCCAAAATCAAAGGTTGATTCCGACCGATGATTGTGGAACGGTTCCCACTTTGCTTCTAACTGGGAAACATAATATGCGTTCTGCTCTTCCCATGAAACATGATATTTCTTATGGAGAGTCAAATGTCTTGCATCAGATGGGTCCACTTTTGGCAAATCATCACTTACAAAGCGGCTTGACAGTGCTTGAGCAATAAATCCTTGCAGGCTCATCATAGCACTTTCTAATGACAGGTCATACAAATCGGGTTTTGACTGATGTGATAGCCGCCTCCGTATATTCAAAATTGCATTTTGCAGAAGTTCACGAGCCGAAACGCACTCCCCATACTCAGCCAGTAATGAAGCCTTCCGCAAAGCCCAAAGCGGCATATCATCAGGAACCATCCAATCATTCAACTGCTGCTTCAGCTTCTGGAACTCGTATCGATAAAAAGAGAAAAGGCACTCTTCCCACTTGAGCTGATGAAGTTGCTGCGAAGTAAGCACACTCTGCGCAGAGCAAATTTCTTTGTGAGCGGCATCCCATTCATCCCACGCTCCACATTCTCTGAAAGTGCGAAGCATTGAGAGACGAATAGAAATTATCACCTCATTATACTCATTACTGTGGCGTGCTAAAATTTTCTTGTAGTTCTTTATATCTGGAGTAAATAGCGGAAGTAGAGCCTTTGTCCTTAGCCAATCGTATTCATATAAATAGTTTATTTCATAAGTTGGGTCTGACTTTTCTTGCTTGCAATGATCGGATAAGATAAGGGAGAAGCTCTGGACAATATTGCGCAAATAGGAGAGCCTTTCCCCTGGCAATGTCAGTAAATTTGGGCAGTTCTTGTGGTTTGCTTTAAGTGTTGGTAAAGCTTGTTCAATCGTTGTACTCTTTGGCAGGCGTTGTTCCGGAATTTTGAATGCCCATTTCACCCCTATTTCATTCGACTCCCGCCATTGCTTAAGGAGATAATCCAATGCATTTTCATAGATGGCAGATGGTTGTTTATCTGGGAACATTTCAGAAAGATCTACTGCGATTACATTTTTTCGACGAAGCCATTCTCTTCTGGCCTCAGACGGAGCGCGATGAAGTAAAAGATACATGCGTGGCATATTATTCTCTCCAAGATTGTCCCGCATCCAGCCAACCCAACTATTAAAATTGGGGTCATCGCCTGAAAAACCTATCATACATAGCGTATTTTCCAAAAGAGATTGTTGTACTGTATTAACGAATGGAGCAAATCTCTGCGGATAAGTGCGATAATCCTCAGAAGTAATAATAAACGGACGCTGTGACGGAAATGAGCCGTGGAGCTTGATAATTCGTGTTGAGCCGGCACTACCAAGCAAATCGTTTTTATTTAAAATAACAGAAAAGCGCTGCTCTGTCAGTTCATAGCTGGCGCGTTCAAGCAGCCTATCATAATTCGTTGTAAAAATATCACTCCAAGGAAGCTGGAGCAACTTTAAATGGGGCTGTGCCGGGCGGTAGTCATCATCACGAATAGCATCCGATAAAAGCCTATCCAACTCTGGGCGGCCATACGCAATTTCAACCTGTTCTGCGAGCGTCAAAGGACTCTCGCGTTCCATCTCTACTACTCCCTCATGATCTAAATTCAATTTTTCTATAAAGCATTGTTTCAAATCATTCCAAAGGGGCAAATCTTTTACACTAGGGGTAATTTTTGCGGCATTTCGACTAAAACCAGAACCGACAAATAGCGCTGCGCGATGTTCTTGTAGGTGTAAGCTAATAAGGTCTAAATATCTTTCTGCATCCTTCGGCACAGCAATTCTTCCTCCTTTATCCCCGTTTTATTAAAAATACAATCATGATCATTTTAAACGTCTTTTCAGTTTGCGATGAATTCAAACCGTTCAAAAGTAACAAAACGTTCCTCATTTTTTATATTTAATTGTTATTATAGCACAATTACATGCAGAAGAAAATACATTTATTAGATAGCGAATTGCCACCCCAGATAGAGAAAGGAGAAAGCCCATGAACATTCGCAAACCCACAGATTACGTCACCATGTTCACCACACTGGACAAGCTTATGGCGGCGCAGCTTCCGCAGATGGAGTTGTACTGTGAGATTGGTCGTCTGGTCAGCGGCAGAGCAGAGAGAGGCGCGGCTGTTGCAGTCTCTGAATACCTGCAAGACTCCTATCCTGCGGCCGAGGGCTTTTCTCCCCGCAATTTGCGCCGTATGCGGGCATTTTACGCAGCCTACGGGGCATCCCCTGAAATCATGCGGCAGGCGATGAGCCTCGGCTGGACGCAGAATGTGGCGATTTTAGAGCAGTGCGGCAGCAATGAGGAACGGGTGTGGTACATCCGAGCCGTGCTGCGCTTCGGCTGGAAGAAAGCAAAACTGCTGGCCGCCATAGAATCTCAGGCGTGGATGCATTCTTCTCTCGACGAGCAAGCGATTTCCTGCTATACTGAGGAAAAAGAAGTGTCTCAGGAGAGTGAGAGCGATGAAGAAAATACTCTTTGTGTGCCATGGAAATATCTGTCGCAGTCCGATGGCCGAGTTCGTGATGAAGGACTTGGTCAAGAAGGCTGGGCTGGCATCACAGTTCCATATCGAATCAGCGGCAACCAGCCGGGAGGAAATTGGCAATCCGGTCTATCCTCCAGCGCGTCGCAAGTTGGCAGAACATGGAATCTCCTGCGACGGTCACGTAGCACGGCAGCTTGCCAATGCCGATTACGAGAACTACGACTTGCTGATCGGTATGGACAGCGCAAATTTGCGGAATATGCAGCGCATCTGCGGCGGCGATCCGGACGGCAAGCTGCACATCCTGAAGGACTACACCGACCGCCCCGGAGATGTTGCCGACCCGTGGTACACGGGCGATTTCGAGGCAACGTGGCAGGATGTACTGGAGGGGTGTCAAGGACTGCTGCATGAACTCATGGAGGGAAACGAAAAATGCTGATGAATTCCAACGAATACCTCAATATCGTCGAGTCGATCAAGCAGGAGATCCGCACAGCACAGTACCGTGCAACGGTCAGCGTCAATCGTGAGCTGCTGGTTCTCTACCACTCCATCGGCGAGGTCATCAACGAGCACAAGACATGGGGCAACAAATTTGTTGAAAATCTTGCCGCCGACATTAAAATGTCTTTTCCGGACGCCACCGGCTACTCGGTGAGAAACCTGAAATATATGGCGAAGTTCGCACTGCGTTTTCCAGAAAAGGAAATTGTGCAAGCGGCGCTTGCACAAATTACTTGGTATCACCATATTGCCCTGATGGACAAGGTGAAGAATGCAGATGAGCATATTTGGTATGCCGAACAAGTTGCTAAAAACGGCTGGTCCCGCAACGTGCTGGTCCACCAGATCGAAAGCGGGCTGTATCAGCGGCAGGTGCTGGCGGAGAAGGTATCTAACTTTGAAAGCCGTCTACCGTCTCCGCAGAGTGAACTCGCGGCCCAGACAATGAAAGACCCGTATATCTTTGATTTTATCCCATTCAAAGAGGATATGATAGAGCGTGACATCGAGCAGGCTCTGGTCAAGGATGTGACAAAGCTCCTGCTGGAGTTGGGGACCGGCTTTGCGTTCCTCGGCAATCAGTATCACCTCAATGTGGGCGGTGATGACTTCTACATCGACCTGCTGTTCTATAACCTGAACCTCCGCTGCTATGTGGTGATCGAGCTAAAGACCGGCGAGTTCAAACCGGAATACGCCGGGCAACTTAACTTCTACCTTTCTGCCGTGGATGGTATCCTGAAAAAAGAGCAGGACAATCCGTCGATCGGCCTGCTGCTCTGCAAGAGCAAGAATGACCTCGTGGCGGAGTATTCGCTCAAGGACATGAGCAAGCCCATCGGCGTCAGTGCCTATCAGATCACCAGCAACCTGCCGGAAGAACTGGAGCGCCAGCTACCGTCTGTGGAGGATATCCAGAAGCGGATCAGAAATTAAAATATAGGGGGCAAAGAGGAATTTACCAATACCTCTGGCACAACTCATTGTTTCCCATATGTAGATATTGACACAGCATTGATTTGATGTCGCCAAGAACTAACAAGCTTGTTGAAATAGCTGGTTTTTTATTGAATCTCATTTTGAAATATAGCATAATTAGACAACATAGGACGAGGTATCAAAAAGAATCTAAGGAGAGGGATATAATGAGATTACATGAAGTCATTTTAAAGAATTTCAGAGGTTACTATGGAGAAACAAGAATAGCAATTAGTGATTTAACAGCCTTGATTGGAAAGAATGACGTCGGAAAATCTACTATCCTTGAGGCGCTCGATATATTCTTTAACCAGTCAAAAATTGATGCTACAGACAAAAATATCTTTCATGTAGACGAGGAAACTGTAATCGGGTGTGTTTTCAATGATCTCCCTGCTGAAATTGCATTAGAAAATGCGACAACCTCATTCTCCAAAGAATACCTGCTTAATCAAGAGGGAAATTTGGAAGTCTTGAAAAAATACTCTTCTAACGGCAAACCTACTATTTGGATCTGCGCTAACCATCCATCAAATGATGGATTTAATGATTTGCTATTAAAAAAGAATAATGAATTGAAAACGATGATTCGGGCTGCGCACTTGGAAGATAGTGTAAATCTATCTATTAATTCAGCCATGCGTGCTGCACTATGGACGTCTTTAGGCAATGCCATTACCTTCGGAACAAAGGAAATTAGTGCAGATCAAGCCGATGAAAAGAAGTTATGGCCTAAAATTGAGCCGCTTCTTCCTACCTACCGACTATTCAAAGCTGATAGGCCGAGTTCTGAAGATGACAAAGAAGCGCAAGATCCCATGCAACATGCAATGAAAGCCGCTCTTGAAGAGCAATCGGAGCAATTGACCGCCATTGCTAACGAAGTACAGAGAAAAGTTTCGGAAGTTGCTACAAATACCATTCAAAAATTAAAAGAATTCGACCCAGATCTCGCTGCAACGCTAACCCCACGATTCAAGAAAGATCCCACGTGGGAAAAGGCATTTTCTTTTTCCTTAACAGGAGATAATTCTATCCCATTGAATAATCGTGGAAGTGGAATTCGGAGGCTGGTACTTTTCAGTTTCTTTAGAGCCACAACGGAATCCTCACTCTTTGAAGGGAAAAGCATTATCTACGCAATAGAAGAACCTGAAACTTCCCAGCACCCAGATGCTCAAAGAATGATTGTGCGAACCTTACGCGAAATGACGGAAAAAAACGGGTGCCAAGTGATTATTACGACGCATGTTCCTGGGTTGGCAGGTTTGCTCCCAATTGAAAGCTTGCGCTATATTACGAATGGTGAAGGCTATCCGGAAGTCGAGGTAGGTACTACTGATGGAGTATTACAGCGAATAGCCAATACTTTAGGAGTACTTCCAGATTTAACTCCTCCGTTGATGCCGCAGCATCACAATGTGAAACTTGTGGTTTGCGTAGAAGGACCGAATGATGTTTCTTTTCTTACTAAAATTAGTCACATTGCACATCAAGAATATCCGGACATTATCGACTTGAACCTTTCACCTGCTGTAGTTGTTATTCCTTTAGGCGGAGGAGCTTTAAAAGAGTGGGTTAATCACAATTATTTGCAAAAACTTGGAACGCCAGAATACCACATATATGATAGCGATAATACTCACGCTCATGCCGCCACTTGCGATAGAGTCAATCGACGGGATGACGGTTCCTCTGCAAGAGAAACCACTAAACGAGAAATGGAAAACTATATACACGCTGACGTTGTAAAAGAACTTTTTAATGTTGATATCGAGATAACTGATACTATGGATGTGCCAACTGAAATTTCCACTTTGATAAGAGAAACAAATCCGGAAGGGCCCCGTCCTGATACTGTAAAAAAGAAACTAAATAGTATTGGTGCTGAAAAAATGACCATAGATCTGTTACATAGCAGAGATCCAGATGACGAAATTCTTGGCTGGCTCAGAGAAATTACCGCATTCGTTGGAGTATAGTTTCTACAAACATATCACTAAAAAGAAAATATCCAGATTGGTATAGCTTGCCAAAAGACCTCGAAATCGTCTGATTTCGAGGTCTTTTGCTTTTCATAAGTTCCGTTTTGGGTGTACCGCTTTTTCTGACCCAAACGCTGACCCCAACGGGAGCGGGTAGCGGAAATAAAGTGCTCCCCAAGTCAAGGACATTTTCATTTGACCCATAGCGCAGCATACCGGCGGGGTACTCACCTGTGGTGATGTAGTGGTAATATTCGTTAGGGGATAGCTTCGCCAGATCCCACTGGCAGCGGTCGTTGTTGTAGTAATCCATCCAGCGGTCAATGGAGGCTTTGGCGGCCTCAAAAGACGTCCACCCCGGAATCTCACTGGCCAGTTCGTCCTTCATGTGCCCGAAGAAGCTCTCTTGGGGCGCGTTGTCCCAGCAGTTCCCTCTGCGGGACATGGACCGCCGCAGTGCGCTGTTCTCCACCAGCTGGATGAACTTCAGACTGGTGTAGTGGGTCCCTTGGTCGCTGTGGATCACGGTCTCCTTGCTCAGCGAGATCCCATGGTGCTTTACCAGCAGCTGGACCGTTTCCAAAACAAAATCCACTTCCAGCCATTCGCTCATCGCATAGGCAAGGACCTGCTTTGTGCAGGCGTCCAGGATCGTGGAGAGGTAGCAGAATCTGCCGCAGAGCGGGATGTATGTGATGTCCGTCAGGAAGATGGTTCTCGGCCCATGAGACTCGAATTCCCGGTTGACCAAATTCTCCGCGGCGCTGCCCATTCGGATGGATCGCTGCAATCTGCGGTAGGGATTCGGCTTTCGGATGGGGCAGGTGAGCTTGTATTTCCGCATCAGGCGGCGGATCTTCTTCACGTTCATTCGGATACCCATGTGCAAAAGCCGCATATGAATGCCGCGAACGCCCTTTGCGTAGCCCCGGAACCGGTATGCCTTCAGGATCTGTTCGAATGCCGCCCGGTCCTTCGCCTCCCGAAGCTCTCTGTTTTTTCAGAACGCACCCAGTTGTAGTAGCCGGAGCGGGAGACACCTGCCAATTCGCACAGGTCTTTCACGGTGAGGATGTTGTTCCGATCCGCCAACGCGGCGCAAATGGCCTCAAATCTCTCTCCGGCGCTGTCCATGGCTATTCTCCCGGCTTGCCGTGCAGCCGCATGACTTTTTTTAAGAACGTCATCTGCTGCTGGAGACACAAAATCTCCCGTTTCATGCGTCTGGCGGCTTCGTCAGACGGGGCGGACGCCCCCTCTGTCTGGTTGTTCCCGCCGCCTGGTATACGCACACCGCCCCGGGCGCCCTCATGAAAGCCCTCCGGCGATCTGGCCTCCCGCCGGATGCGCTTTGTAGTATTGTGGATCCGCTCGAAACCCAGAGCTTCCGTGTTATAGCCCAGCCCTGCGTTGGATTTTTGTGACGAGGTGCTGCTCGATGGCGAGGTTGTACGCCGAACCGATCATCTGGTGGATATTTCGCACCGTCTTGGGCGCCAGACCTTTCGGCTTTTTCTTGGCCTCGATGCGGTCTACCCGCCCGCCGTCCAACAGGTGTTTGTAGAAGCGTTGTAAGTCCAGAGAAGTCAGGTCTGCCAGCGGGATGCCGCCGATCTGCGGCTTGATGTGGTTCTTCAGAAAGCCTTGCGAGGCTTTGAACGTGGACGGGCACAATTTCACCTTGGCGTAGTTCTCCATCCACACTTCCAGCCATGTTCCTACCGTGTAGGTCTTGGCCCGTCCGTAGTCGATGCCGACATCTTCCTCGATGGCTTTTTTCAGTTTCTCCTTGACCTCGGCCTGCGTCTTGCCGAGAACGTTTTTGATGATGGCCTTGCCAGTTTCCGGATCGTGACCGACTGTGTAGCGACCCTCCCAGCGGCCGTCTTTCCGCTTGCGGACGTTCCCTTCTCCGTTTGCTCGTCTTTTCGGCATAAAATCAGCCTCCTTTGCCAACGAACATTGCTGGGCGTTTTTGTTCGCGTCGGTGAATACGGTCCTGTCCGCCTACCTCTACTCCACAAAGCGAACCATAGAGGCTGTCGCGGTCAATGTGCTGCGCGGTCTGATCTTTACGCCGCTATGCGTGGTGGCACTGTCCTTCCTCACCAACGGCGCGCTTCTATGGTTCACCGTGGGAATCGCGGAGGCGGTCACCTTTATATCAGCCATGGCGATCACCAAGCATTCCGAACAGGGCGGTGTAACGTTTGAAAAGGATTAAGTGACCAAGCCGCATGATGACGAAATGCAACGGCAGGATCAGCAGGCAAAGCATATCCGATTCCCGCGAAAAAATGCCGCGACGATTTCGTTTCCTTCGTCAACGCTGATTTTTCAAATTCAAATCATCCAAACAGGAAGGGAAGCGCCAAGCTTTGGCACTTCCCTTTTTAAGATTTTCCCCGCTTCAGCGGATCATATCAGCGTACTCACCAAGGTCATATGTCTTCTTACAGTGTGAACACTTCTGCCCTTACTTTCCTCGCCAATTCGCGGGCTTCAATGCTTTCATTGATAGATCTCTTTACCATGGCCGAGACCCGCTCAATACTTTTTGCGTCTTTTGCGATCGGAACTATCAGCTCTTTCAGCCGATCACCTAAAGAATCAATAATATCCTGCGAAAAGGTCTTTGCAAAGATCTGCTGTCTTACATATTCCGATGAAAGGGCCGCCAACAAATAGTATTTGTCGAGATTATATTTATTGTCTTCAGCAACCCTTATTTTATATAAATGGCTTTGATAAACGATCTTTGTATCATATTTTGTGATCATCGCACAGGTCCCTATTAAGTAAGAGCCGTCTTTGACCATAAGAATATCGCCTTCACGAACGTCCTGCTTTTCTGCAAAGCTGTTATATATTTCCTCGCTCAGCAGATGCTTCGGATCGGATTTGATTTCCCAGTTGGAAATATCAGAAGTCCGGACAAATGGCACCGTTCCTGTCCCATAAGCTAATTTTCCAACTTCATTTCCGGTTGCAACTTCAATTACTTTTTCGTTTATCAGCTGGCCGATCGATACCATTGTGTGAGTATCACCCAGTCCCTCATCGTTTTGTATCCCAAAAACATAAGAACGAGGCGCAAGGACATTATTTGTGATCTGGCTTCTGCTTACTACAAATCCAAGATTGCTGTTTTTAAAGTACTCATCATTTTTGAACTTAAAATATGTATCAAGAATGTCGGGCAGGTCATCTTTCGGTATTTCTCGCCCGCGTGAATCATGCCCGCACCATTTTGCTTCAGCCATAAAGATCCTGTAATCTTTACGGTCTTCCTTTTTCTTTTTTTCCAGAACAAGCAAGCAGGTTTTGGTATGTGTTCCTCCCTTACCAGATGTCTTAAACAGTACGTCCGGCATTCCCACAATTGCGCGAATATAGCAGGATCTTAAAATATATTCTACAACATAGGAATATTTTTTATTTGAAATCATACTCTCGGGAACTACAATTCCAATCGTTCCGCCCGCTTTTGCAAGATTCACGCATTGCTCCATAAAAACGACTTGCGGCGCTACCGACTCATTGATGCTGTCGGTCTTTACCGCCGGTCCCTCTTTTGTTTTTCTGTATTTGTAGGCAAGGTCAAATTTTGAAAGCGTCTCAGCAGTTCCCACCTGAATATTCACTCCAAACGGGGGATTCGTCAGCACAACATCATACTGAGATCCTCCTTTCCCCAACACGTTTTCATCCCAAACAAGGCTATCGGCGCATCGGATCGTTTTTGTCTTCTGTCCCATACACGCGAGGTGTACCTTGGCCAATCGCGTAAGATAGTTATCCTTATCAACACCGTAAAGGCTATTATCCGTGATCTTATTATTCTGTTTGCTCCAGTATTTCAAAGCTGCCACAAGGAACCCGCCGGATCCGCATGCAGGGTCAATAATGCGGCTTTTAGGGCTCGGTGCAACCATTTTCACAAGGGCTTCCGCTGCATTTTGCGGCGTAAAGAATTGTCCGGACTGACCTTTAATCGCATCTCCCATAAATATCTCATAAGCATCGCCAATAATATCTCGCTCCAAATTAAACAAATCGAGTTGATTGAGCTTTGAATCAATGTACTTGATGCTTACCGGATCCAACTCGATCTCACAAGTTTCGTCCTGATAAATATCTTCGTGATGCTTTAAAACGGTTTTAAATGTTTTTCTATATAAGCTTGCAAGATCAACGTCTTCTACTCTTTCTGTATTCTCGCATTTTAACTCATGCTTGCAAAAAACAAGCTTAATGACCTCATCCAAAAAGAATTCATCCCTGGTAGCTCCCAAGAACCTTCCTGCCAGGAAATTTCGAATATCCCAAAATGTATCTTTAGCCGAGAAAGTAACCATGTACGTCTCCTCTTTTGATCTTATTCCATGTTTGGATTATACTATAATTCACGATCTGATTCAACGCATTTTATGTTTCATAACATGTCCTATAGATATCTATTTTCAGGATATGTACATTTTGCTTTGTTCGTGATAGAATACAGGCACAACATAACTACGGAGGTTCTCGATGGATCATAAAAGTGCCATTGCCGCTGCGGTCAATTCCCCTCGCTTCAGAATTGATGATTGCATAGATTTCGAGGATTCCCTTGCTCCTGCCCAAGCTCAGGAATATGCCATCATCAAGCGAAAGCTCACGCCTAAAGAGTTCAAGGCTTTCCGGCGCAGTATCATTAGAAATTCCTTTTTGATTGAACCCGTAAACGACGACGTGACCTCTACAAAAGTTGAAGCGCATTGGAGTCCACGTCTTAAAGGTGATGTACGATACGCCTCTTACGAGTCTTGCGTCGATATCTTTCATAAGCTTCTGCATAAAATCGCAAATCTCTCCGCGGACGATTTTGACATGCTCAAAGAGTTTTTCAATTACACTGTCGTTCCGTATGAAATGCCCGTTGACTATATTGACCGGTTTGCATCCCCTATCCATTCCGCCGAAAATGTTGACCTCTATCTTACTGACGAAATTAAGGCTTGTATTACCATGCGTCGCTTTATCCGCGATACCCGCCGGAACCCAGCAAGCGCAGTTTTCCAAGCGATCTTAGCGGATAAGATCAAAGTCAAAACGTATTTGACCGATCGAGCGCAGACTGGTGATCACAAAACCAACCGGGAAAAGCGCTGGGAGGCGCATCCAAATTCTGTCCAGTATGCCTTGAGGAGAAGCTGCATGAAAATAGAAACAAAGCTTCTCTTACAGATCGCAACGTTCGATGGATGTGATACCGGACTGGTCCATAGCCTTCAAAGTGACGGATTGCTGCCAAGCACCTTCGATTACTGCAAGTGTCCTATAACCGGCGATGCCATCCAGTACGCCGAATTCGCAAACGATGCCTTGCATCCAGTCCATGGAAAATCCAAATTTCAGGTTGGTCACCTCAATCCCTTGAAAGCACTGGATCTAAACGGAGCAAACGGACACACCGCGGATAACATTAGCTGGATCTCTGAAAACGGCAACCGTATCCAGGGAAGCCTATCACTCGATGAGGTCGATGAATTATTAAAACGGATCTATAGAAACCGGCCCGAGCTACATACTTAACCGTTTAGGGGCGCAAACGTGCTGTTTCTTTTTATTTCAGCAGTTCCATGGTAGCTATAAGCCTCGGCGGCCGCACGATCGAAATCAAGGCGCTGGAGGGGAAAAAATAGGAAAAAGGAGCGGGGCGCAGCCCCGCTCCTTTGCTTGTGTTGAGTCAGTCGGTGGTGGTAGAGGTGTTGCGGATGAGGTACAGAGTACCCGTGACATCTTCAAGCTCGAATTTTGGGAAGTTGCCCTTCCCGCTTGCCGTCTGCATATTGTAGATAAGGTAAAGTTGGAATCCATAACTCCTGTTAGTTTCATGAAGCTGTTCAAGAACAGCAGTTTCAATTGGACGCTCATAACTCTTTCCCTCAGGAACCAGTTCCTTTTCAATCGTTTTATTCGCAATATTGAATTGGTAGGTCATTTCATAGAGGGTGTACTTCACTTTCACAGATGCGGAGGCAGCTATCGAATTGTAACTTCCTCGGGCGACCTCATATCCGTCTTTTAGAACGTAATCGTAATAGATATGCGCCTTTTGCAGCTCGTTAAAGTCATTCGTCTCCATCTCCACAATTTCTTTTAACTCAAAATAAGTCTCAAAATTGTCTTTTGTCAACTCAACTTTTTCGTAAGAGCCCTCTTTATAGAAATACGTCCCTCCTACATATGCCAAACTATTATTATAGGCAGGATAGAAAGAAACGCTACCGAGGCCTTCAACATATCTGGTCGTTAATCCCGTATCATCATTGTAATGGAATTCCGGCTTATACTCCTTCTCATTATAGGTCAGCGTTCCATCTTCACTCAAAACGAGAACGTCACCGTTCTCCTTCTCAGGTAAGCATCTGTAAGTGCCCGCCGCCGCTTTGATATATTCGCTATAATCTTCAGGTTCAGGCGTGGGCCGAACCGTATTGAGAGCCACTTTGTTGAGCACCAGATTTTTGGGTGCACTCCACGGAGTCGTCCCATTTTCCCCCTGCGTGACGGAAACAGAGAAACTGCCATCATCAGTGATCTTTGCCGTATACCCCCAGGAAGTAGCAGCTCCGTTGGTAAGCTGGAAAGACACTGTAAGACTTCTTCCCGCAAGCGCAGGATCGGTCGAGCCTTCAATGTGCATCGTTGCCCTGTACGGAGCATACACCGTGTTGTTCTCCGTGCAGACCCACGCTCTTGCATCACCGGTATAGTCAGCCGTCAACTCATAATACACCTCGTCAAAGTGGATCGTGTATTCCTCTCCGTTCAACGTGACCGGCACGTCAAACGCACCCGTGGGCTGGACAAGGTAGAATTTCGTTCCTACGGCATAGTCCGCGAAGGTCAGGCTGCTCAGGCTGCCGCCCGTGCCGACATTGCCCGCGTTGATGGTGCGGCCGCTGCTCAGTGCGATCATCAGATCGCCGTTTGCGTTCACGTAAGCGTCGGTGACGGAAACGCCATTCTTGCCGTCTTTACCGTCTTTACCATCCTTGCCGCTGCTGACGCTGCCCGCGTTGATCTTGCTGCCGTTTGCCAGTTCGAAGATCAGGTCGCCGTCTTCGTCAACATAGATGTTGTCAAAGCTGCCGCTTGCGGAAGATGTGACAGAAACCTTGCCGCCATCCCACTTCACATTCGCACCGAACGCCTCCAGCACCGCGCGGATGGGCAGATACGTGTGACCATCCTGCACGAGCGCCGCCGTGTCCATAGGGACGTTCTTCCCGTTGACCGTAATGTAGCCCTTGCCGATGGGCACGGTGACGGTGGTGCTGCCCTTCGTGATGATGGCCGTGCTGCTCATGCTGTCCCACTTCACGTCGCAGCCGTACTGTTCCATGACCACGCGAAGAGGAACTTGCGTTCTGCCGTTCGCATCGACAAACGGCTTGCCAGATTCTGAGGTGAACGCGACCTTCTTTCCGTCCAGTTCAATACTGACGTCGTTCTGCGCCGCAAAGGCGGTCACCGAAAGGCTCAGCAGCATTGCAAGGACAAGTGCAATGCTCAGTGCGCGCTTTTTTACTTTTGCCATAAAAGCAACTCCCTTCCAAAATGTTCCCTCTTAGCGTAGCGCAGAAAATCGTCGAAAACAATAAGCTGAGAGCATAGTATCGGAGGAAAATTTTGGAGTGCACATTCGATGTATCAACGTTTTCAGAAGAGTTGTGCACATTTTTGTGCACACTTGGGGTTTTGCCGTAATTCAGCATCCCATGTTTCACTCTCAAAAGCCGTAAAAAAAGCCTTGAAATCATGCGATTTCAAGACTTTTTCTTGGTCCGAGTGGCGAGATTCGAACTCACGGCCTCATGGTCCCGAACCAATCCGCGATGTGCCGCAGCAGCGGCACAAGTGAGTGCGGAAGTTCCTTTCCAAAAGCTCGAAAAGCCTTGATACATCTATGTTTTTTGCACTTTTATTGTACCACACATCCGCCGCCGATGCAATGATTATTTGAGCGTTCCAATAGAAAAAAGCGCACAGATTTTTGAAGTCTGTGCGCTTTTTGTGCGTCAGGGAATTTGAAACATTGTTTAGTTTTTCTTTAGATACTGTCCCACCATAAATGTGTTTACAGATTTAATTCCGAAGCCGGAACATATGCTCCATCCCATGTATTTGTGCCAGTCGCAAGGCAGTTTTGCAAGGCTTGAAGCATCTTGACCTTGTATTTCAATACTTCGCCTTTAAGGTCCATTTTCATACTCTAAACTATACAGATAAAAAGCTATTTGCTAAATGTTAAAAAGTAAATCACACCATCTTTGACAATTAAGGGGTAGTCTGTCTCATCATAGGTCAATGTCAAAATCGGAGCCGTGTACTTATATGTGCCTTTATAGGTGGTAAAGGGCTTATCGTTAAAATAGTACCCTAAACTGGAACTATAACGAAACACACTGGTAAAAATCGAGAAAGTTCCGTCATTATAAAGCGTAAGTTCAATGCTGTTTTCAACAAGCGCAGGATCAAACATCAAGCCATCGCCTAAATTGCAGGAAAACTTTTGACTTGCCATTCCGTTTTCGTCAGGCGAAAAGGCACGCCCGTACTCTTCATCTTCATCAAACGAAAACCTCGTGCTGTAAAGGTACCCCTCGCTGTATACATAGTCGTGGTTGGCATTGCTATGTCGAGGACTAAGAGTTACATTGTTTATAAGAACACCAAATGTACCTTTTTCTTCTCCATAGTCATATGTACCATCGGAGTTTAACTTTAATTGGGTCGACAGGAACCATAAAGACGGCGACCATGTTCCAGCCAAATCTTCCTCCTTGAGATTGGGATCAGGCGTACTCCCACAAGCACATAGGGCAAAGCACATCACAAGTGCCAAAAGTAAGGCGGTTATCCTCTTCATAATCATGTTTCTCCCATTTATAAATTTTGAGCTTTTAATACGACGCTTGCCGCGCTCACGGCGGCTTCATACTCATGCACATAACGAGAAACTGTGTCAGGGCTTCGTCTCAATTTCTCTGCAATCTTTTTGAAGCTGAAACCGTCATGATAAAGCTGCCACATCTTTTCCTTTTCTTGCGGTGTGACGCGTGTACCCTTTGTCGCCATTATTATTTGACCTTATCATCCGGACGCAGGATATCTTCTTTTATCGCCTTTTCAAACTGTTCCTTTACATACTCCTCTGGCGTCCACTTCTTTGTAGAACCGCCCTCTTCAAGAATCTTGTTCATCTTGCCGAGTTCTGTAAAGAAAGATTTCGGGACAATGATTCTGTTTTTGGTCGTGTCAATGATAATACGCATTGCTTCTTCCTCCTGAAAATGAAAATGTACGAGAAACTGGCATATTGCACAGCTTTCCGTACACCCCATGATATATATATATATATATTGTCAAGCATTTTCCGAAAATTGGCGAAATTCATTAGATTTTATCCGTTTTCATCGCAATCGCGCGTGATTTGCAGAAATTTTCATGCGCACGCCATTGTATTTGATGATTTCCGCCGAAATTTCATAAAATCACACCTGATTTCAGCAAATTATGACAGAACACTTGCAGAATCCAATAGAGCGGCAGCGGAAACGGTGAAATTCTGCGTGATTTCGTGTCGACACGGTGCAGATTTGTCAGATTCACCGCGTTTCCGCCTGTTTTTTCCTGAAATACGCCCCCTCCGCCGCGCAAAACGATTCTTTCGCTTGCATTATCCGTCCTTTTTAGACTTTTTATAAAAAATAATATATAATATATATAGAAAGTGAGAGAAATCTCAACTTTCTAATAAAAATCAAACGAAAGGAGCTGACTTATGAGCAGCCTTGAAGTAAGCGCAAATTCTTTTCTTCGTGCGCTAACGATTTATGTAGACACTCCCAGCAGCGACACAAAATTTCAGTTGCAGCGCCGTGCGAATGACTTTGTCAGAGCGGTTATTGAGCATGAGAACACCATAGAGCAGCGCGTCACGGATAACGTGCTGAAAGCCCTATCTGTCCAATTTGAAACAGGCGACGCCATCAAGCAAATTGACGGTCTAAAGAGCGCCCTTGACCGTTTGGGGGAGTAACGCCGTGCCGAATACTGTACCCAATCAAAGAGTTGTCGCCATTCACCGCGAACACGCCTCGTCCGACTTCCTCGGCATCAAAAATGAGCATTGGCAAGCGGCGGCACGCGATTTGGGCGCGCACGCGCTTATGTTGTACCTTTATCTTGCGTCCAATAGGGACGGATACACATTGGCGTTATCCCTCGCCGCTATCCGTCAGGCGGTTGGAATGGCGGCATCCACCTACCGCGACCAGTTTTTGAAGCTCGTTGACAAAGGTTATCTTGTTCAGCGCGGCAGCGGCAATACTTATGATTTCTATGAAACGCCGCAGCGGGAGACGCGTTTACACAATGAGAATACGTCTGTCGGCTTTGACTTTACGGCAGCCGTCCAGAAGCAAACACAAGCCGTTCAAAAGGAAGCGCCCGAGGATATAGAAATAAATATAAATAATATAAATATAAAAAATAAGGGCGTGGAGAAACAAGTTTCTCCAACGCCATCTGAATTTTACTTTTAAGGAGAAAAGAGTATGTCCAAGAGTAAGAATATGACCATTGAAGAAATGGTCGATTGTTTCCGCATCATGTTCAGTTAGGCAGTTGCAGAGCGTTCCCAAGACTACGGTGTTGTGATGGAAGAAGCGTATAACCTTTGGGCGCTGCTATACTATGACCTTGGTATCAGATATCCGCAGGATGATATCGCACAGACAAGCAGCAATGAACCTTTCGTTTTTTGAGCAGCGGATTTATCAATCCTTAAAGCGCAAAGGGTTAGCACCGCAATTCGAGCGGGCGGGCATTTATGCTATCCTGTTGGACGGAAAGGCTGTCTATATCGGAAAAAGCGTCAATATGCTTGCGCGCATGGCGCAGCACTATGCGTAGCTCTCCCGTCCAAAAGCACACAAATATGAAATACTGGCGGAAGCATCGCGGCGCGGCCATCGCATACGCTTTTGCGTTCTGTATGCCGCTCGCAGCACGACGCCCGCCGCAATCGAAGAAGAGATAGGCGAGAAAGAGGGCGAGTTCATCCGCTGCTATCTCCCGCCGCTCAATTATCAGATTCCAAAGGCGGAAAACTGGCGATAGTTCACCACCAATCCCGCCGCACTCACAATTACATTACCTGACCTATTGAAAAAGGGCAGCAGCATTTGAAGCTGTTGCCCTTTCTTTTTGTCCTGCTGTTGGAGCGTTACAGGTTGAACGCGGCGGCGTACTTTTCTGTTGCAGACTTCATCTGCTGCAAGTCGGACTTCACATAGAAGTTCAGTGTCGTGCTTGCGTCTGCATGGCCTAAAATCTCCTGCACACTTTTAATGTCCGCACCTTGGGAAAGCAGCAGCGTTGCGCAGGAGTGCCGCAGATCGTGCGGCGAGAGGTCGGGAAAGTCATTGTTCTTCATAAACCGCTTGACGCGCCTTGTCACCGAGTTCGGGTCACGGGGCAGGAAAATATCTTCCTTGTTTGGGAAAAGAAAAGCGTTCTTCAAAATGGTGTTCGGATGCTCCGCTTGCATCTGCCTTTTGTACTGTTGGAGCAGCGTCAATGTGCTTGGCATGACCGGAATTGTGCGGATGCTGTTCACGGTCTTTGGTGTGCTGATTACTACGCCGCTTTCCGGTGTGCAAGCAATACTCCGTTCAATCCTGATTGTGCTTTCGCGCTCGTTGATGTCGCTCCATTTCAGCCCCACGCACTCACCCCGCCGTATGCCTGTTGTTAGCAGCAGTTGAAGCATACAATGAAAATCGAGCGGACAATCGGGCAGCAGCTTGAAAAAGCGCGCCGCCTGTTCCTTTGTCATGGCATCGACGGGCCTTTTCTCTTTCTTGGGCGCGCTGACCTTTCGCATCGGATTTTGCGCTATCATTTCTTGCTGTTTGGCGTAGCCAAATATCAAATTAAGTGTTCCGTATTGATGGCGCAGCGTTTTAGCGGAAAGCGGCTTGCCCTGCTTGCCTTTGTACTCTGTGCGGAGATAGGCAAGATACTTTTGAATATCAATAGGACTGATTTCCTGCAAAACAGCGCCTTTGAAATACTCGTTTATCATGCGCGCCATGTTCTTATAAAAGGCTATGGTGTTCGGCTTGTCGTTCTCACCACGCACTTGCAAAGCAAACCATGTATCATTCACAAACGACACAAAATCATCCCGCCGCTTATCGGGCGGTAGGCGGTACGCGCTACCGAGTTTCTTTTGCTTCTGGTACTCTGCTTTGACTTCCTCTTCCCACGCATCCGCCGCACGTTCCGCCGCTTTTCTTGCCTTTGCTGGCGTCAAGTCGGCGGGCGCTGTCCAAGTTGTGTATTTTCTGATTTGCTTGCCGCGCACATCGCGCTCTAAACAGACGGTGAAGCGGAAAGAAATAACCTTGCCGTTTTTCTTGTTTTCTCGAATGTTCGCCATTGAAACGCACCCTTTCATTTCTGACGTATCAATGACTTTCACGCGCTATTTTTGCAGTTGTGCGCTTTTTTGTGCGCTTTTGGAGTTTTCACGCATTTTCGCACTACACGTTTTACTCTCAGAAGTTGCAAAAAGTCTTGAAATCATGCGATTTCAAGACTTTTTATTGGTCCGAGTGGCGAGATTCGAACTCACGGCCTCATGGTCCCGAACCATGCGCGCTACCAACTGCGCTACACCCGGATATGAAATTGTGCGGCTCACGCCGCGAACAGTAGTATTATATGAGCTTCCCCCCGTTCTGTCAAGAGGGAAATCCACATTTTTCAAAAAGCCCCGCGGCGCGCGGCCGCAGGGCTCTGGCGGGAGCATGTGAGAATCGAACTCACCCGAGAGGCTCTTCACCCCTCTCACCGGTTTTGAAGACCGGGGGGCACACCAGCACCCATCTACTCCCATGTGAGAGGCGACAAAAGCCGCCTCATTTTTCTATCTTGCCAAACTGCGCGCCCGGCCTGCGGACATCACCCTCGCGGCGAAGAATGCCCCGACGGTCGTAATACTCCAGCACCAGCAGCGCGTGGTCGCGCGAGGTGCCGAGCGCGTCGCGGAATTCTCCCAGCGTGAGCGTGTCGTGCGTTTCGAACCACGCCTTCACCCTTGCGTCGACCGCATCCAAAACGCTTTTTTCGACGCAGAGCTCTGGCGCGAGCAGCACAAGCTCGCCGGCAGATAAAAGACTCTCAAGCACGCGCGCGCACTCCACGCGGTCTTTTTTGTCGAACAGCGCACAGAGCGCGTCCTGCTTTTTGCCAAGGATTCCAGCCGCGCGGCAGGTGCGCAGCAGCTCTTCCCGGATGGCGCTCTGCCGCTTGGTCAGATGCACGGAAAAGTCCGCAAGCGCACAGCGCTCCGCCGTCAGCGTGAGTTTTCCCTCGCGCGCAAAGCAGGCGAGGATCGCGTCCGCATTTTCCCGTGCTTTGCCGCGCAGAAGCCGCTGCCGCGCCTCGGCGAGGCGCATGCCCGTGTGCAGCGGATGTTCGCGGTGGTACTTTGTCAGCATCGTCTCACAGTCTGTCCACAGCCTGTCCAGCGTCGACGATGTAAGATAGCGCGACGGCGCGATCTCGACGAGCTTTCCCCGCGCACAAAGCACGGCGAGCATTTCCACCAGTTTTTCTTCCGGTTCATCGAAGCACGCGGCAAGGTCCGCAAGTGTCATGCCATCCGCGCCGTGCTCGCCGACGGCCTGCACGAGCTTTGCCTCGTCCGATCCGCTCTCGCGCACGTCGAGCGAGGCGATCACGCGCGCATCGTTTCGCTTGTGCCGGTACGGATGCTCGTCCAGGATCATCCCGCCGCCGACGGTCTCGAGCGGCGAGTAGAAGCGCACGACAAAGCGGTCGCCC
>ERZ791907.319-NODE-319-length-57487-cov-19.821145_pt1 | contig 57487 bp, 46 predicted proteins | sample MGYA00510145_ERZ791907 | MGnify/ENA primary metagenome ERZ791907 (study PRJEB30046, sample SAMN00792089) | human gut metagenome | study: EMG produced TPA metagenomics assembly of the A metagenome-wide association study of gut microbiota in type 2... | reverse complement strand
CCTCTGAACCCTCTGAACCCTCTGAACCCTCTGAACCCTCTGAACCCTTTGAACCCTTTGAGGGGGGCCGCGAAGCGGCCCCCCTCAGGGGTCTTTTTTTCATGCGTTAAACACCAAAATAAACCATGAAAAAAAATCATAGTATCATTAAATATTAGCAATACATGAATAAATATTAAATAATTTATTGCTAATAAGAAAATGTAGTGATATACTATTTTCATAAAAAGCCAATGATACCAGCAGAGTGAGACATTTCGCCAGAAGAATGCCGCCGGTATCGTTAGAGATTTAAAGAGCGCTGAGGAAACAGCTCTTTATCTGTTATGAGGGTAAAGTATGCATTAATTGTTGCTATTTCTACAAGGTCCCTGTTTCCGGCCTTGCTTTTTTCGTGCCTTTTATCAGTAGTTAGTTGACTAAAAAACGGGAGATGGTTGGATTTGAGAAAGAAAGAGTTAGTCATGAGGCTGGGGGAAATGGTGCTTGTCCTTCTGGGCATCAGTTTTATCACGTTCTGCCTGGTCATGCTGGCGCCGGGGGATCCGGTGCGGCAGATGATTGCGGGCAATGAAGATATCGTGGTGAGCCAGATAGAAATCGATGCGCTCCGTCATGAGCTGGGGCTGGATAAGCCCTTTATCTTCCAGTATCTGGACTGGCTGGTACGGGTGCTTCACGGGAATTTCGGCTATTCCTTCATGATGAAGAAGCCTGTGGTGGATGCACTTATGGGTGCCCTGCCGGCTACCCTCATTCTGGCTGCGGCTTCCACTCTGTTCATGCTTGTCTTTTCCATTCCCCTTGGCATTTATACGGCGGTAAAGAAAAACAGCTGGTTTGATTACCTCGTCCGGGGCTTCTCCTTCCTGGGCGTTTCGGTGCCGAACTTCTGGATGGGTCTCATGCTTCTCTGGATTTTCGCTTTAAAATTGGGCATCTTTCCCATCGTAGGCGGCAGCATTTCTTTGGAAAACCTCATCCTCCCCATGGTGACCCTGGGCGTTGTGATGACGTCCAAGTACACCAGGCAGGTGCGGGCGGCGGTGCTGGAAGAACTGAACCAGGACTATGTCATGGGTGCCAGGGCCCGGGGCTTTTCGGAGTCCTACATCCTGTGGAAGGAAGTGCTTCCCAATGCCATGCTTCCCCTGGTGACGCTTTTGGGGCTGGCCTTTGGATCCCTCCTGGGCGGCGCAGCGGTGGTGGAAATCGTATTTTCCTGGCCCGGCCTGGGATATATGGTGGTGGAAGCCATTACGTACCGCGATTTCCAGACGGTGCAGGCCATCGTCCTCTGGATTGCTTTCATGTACATGGTGATTAACCTGGTGGTGGATCTGTCCTATCGCCATCTGGATCCAAGACTTCGGAAAGGAGGCCGGTAATATGGAGAATCTTTGGAAAGGACTGAAAGAACATAAAACTTTCCGTTTCACCACCCTGCTGGTGGTGCTGCTCATAGCTCTGGTAGTGCTGGCGCCGGTGATTGCTCCCTATAATCCCCTGGAAGCGGTCATGAAGGATGCCAACCAGGCGCCCTCCATGGCCCATCTTTTCGGAACGGATAAGCTGGGACGGGATGTGCTGTCCCGCATCCTTTACGGCGGCGCCTACTCCCTGTCCAGCGTGCTGGCCCTGGTGGCCATCATCTTCTGCGTAGGCACCTTCCTGGGCCTTGTGGCCGGTTACTTCGGCGGCATCATTGATACGGTGATCATGCGCATTGCGGACATGATGATTTCCTTCCCCGGTGTCATCCTGGCCATTGCCATTGCCGGCATCATGGGCGGCAGTCTGGTGAATGCCATGATTGCCTTGACCGCGGTGACCTGGACCAAGTATGCCCGCCTGTCCCGGTCCATGGTTTTAAAAATCAGGAAACGGGACTTCGTGGACGCCGCCATCGTCAGCGGCGGCACCAGCTCTCATATCCTCTGGTCCCATATCATGCCCAACGTGGTGCCTATCCTTGTGATTACAGCGGTGTCCGACATCGGCGCCATGATGATGGAACTGGCAGGGCTCTCCTTCCTGGGCTTCGGCAGCCAGCCGCCGGCACCGGAATGGGGCCTCATGCTGAACGAAGGCCGCCAGCAGCTGCAGACAGCACCCTGGCTCATGGTCTTCCCGGGTCTTGCCATCTTCATTTCCGTAGTCATCTTCAACCTCTGGGGCGATGCGCTCCGAGATGTCCTTGACCCGAGGGATAACTAGTGAGCTAGTGAGATAGTGGGCTGGTGAGCTAGGGAAGCACTGATTAATTCATAGAGTTTACTTTTATAAGAATTTTCATGCACTGCTTCGTCATGAGGCTCCTTAAATAGCTCGCTATTCGCGTCGCCTCATTCCTTGCATTGCATAAAAATTCAAGAATAAAAGCAAACAACGATTTAATCAGCGCTTCCCTAGTGGGATAGTGAGCTGGTGGATTAGTAAGAGTCATTAGCAATTCTTACCGAGATTCTTCGCTGGCGCTCAGAATGACTGTGACGGCGGGAAGGTGAGCGCGTAACGCTGATTTCATAATCATAGCCGCCAGAGGCGGCTATCCACAACCCTCGGCCCAAAGGGCCGTCAAACCTAAGAACCTTAAGAACCTTCGGCCCGCCAGGGCCGTCAACCCTCACGCCACAGGCGTGTCAAAAAGCCGCCACCACCACCCTCGGGCCGTTAGGCCCGTCAAGCCTAAGAACCTTCGTCCGCTTTGCGGGCGTCAAACCTAAGAACCCTTTCATTTACAATCCTTCTACACAACCTGCCTGCGGCAGCAGGCCACAACCTGCGGCGGAGCCGCGCCCCCTGCGCCCTTCGGGCGCATATACATAGTTTTCCCACGCCTTTGGCGTTTATTTCCATACAGAAAGGAAGCGTTCAACAGATGAAATCAATTTACAAGAAAGGTGCTCTTCTGGCTGCAGCAGCTCTGATGGCCTTTGCCATTACGGGGTGCGGCGGTTCTGGTTCCAACTCCAAAACTCCGAAAGATACTCTTACCGTAGGGGTGACGAATTTTGCGGACAGCCTGGAGCCCACGGACAACTACTTCGGCTGGCAGGTCATGCGTTACAGCATCGGCGAATGCCTGGTTCATTTTGACAACAAAATGAATGCGGAGCCCTGGATTGCAGAAAGCTGGAAGGTGTCCGACGACAAAATGTCCTGGACCTTCAAAATCAAGGACATCAAGTTCTCCAACGGCACACCGGTCACCGGTGAAGCGGTGAAGAAATCCATTGAACGAACCTTTGCCAAGGCGCCGAGGGCAAAAGCCATGTTTGAACTGGACCACATTACCGCCGACGGCCAGAATGTGACCATTTACACGAAGAAGCCCGTGGCCACCCTGCCGGGCATGCTGGGTGACCCGCTCTTCATCATTGTGGACACCGACTCCGACGGTAAGGTGGACTTTGCTAAGCAGGGCCCCGTTTCTACCGGCCCCTACATGGTGAAATCCTTCTCCAAAGCCAAGACGGAACTGGATGCCAACCCCCATTACTATGCTAAAGTGCCCTTTGCCCATGCCCAGATTAACACCATCGACGATCCCAATACCCGGGCCATGGCTCTTCAGAAGGGGGAAATCGATGTGGCAGTAAACATTGCACCCGGCGACATGCAGCTTTTCCAGGACAAGAATAAATTTACCGTCAGCACCATTTCCTCCATCCGCGACGTGCTGGCCCGCCTCAACGTTTCTGAAGGCAAACCCCTGGCCGACAAGAATGTGAGAAAGGCGCTGCTCCAGTCCCTGGACCGCGACACCTACTGCAAGGTGCTCCTGAAGGACACCTTCACTCCCGGCGGCCCTCTCCTTCCGCCGTCCGTGGATTACGGTTTTGACAAACTGAAGGCGGAATACCCGGATAACTACAATGTGGAAAATGCAAAGAAACTGCTGGCAGATGCCGGCTGGAAGGATACCGACGGCGACGGCTATGTGGATAAGGACGGCAAGAACCTGGAACTCGATTTCATCTACTACAGCGGCCGCGCAGAACTGCCTCTCTTCGCCGAAGCTACCCAGTCCGACGCCAAGAAAGTGGGCATCAAGGTGAACCTGAAGAACGTGGACTATAACGTCCTTGACGGCATCGGCACCCGCGGCGAATACGACATGCTTATTTCCAACGTGCTGGCCGAACAGGCGGGGGATCCGGAAGTGTTCATCAACATGTACTGGAAGACCAATGTGAACGGCAGCAACCCGCAGAACGGCTCCGGCTACAGCAATCCGGCATACGACGCCCTTTCCGATCAGCTGGCAGGGGAATTCGACCCGGCGAAGAGAAAGGAAATCATAGAAAAGATGGAAAAAATCATTCAGGACGATGCGGCCACCCTGGTCTTCGGCTACCCCCAGACCAATATGATTTCCAGCAAGAAAGTCAAGAATGCGGACATTAAGCCCTGCGACTACTACTGGGTAACCAAGGACATCGTTCCGGCAGAGTAAGAGAGTAGAGACACCGGCGGCGGCTGGAGGTATTCCCGATTGCAAGCGGGTTCAAAGGGTTCAAGCCGCCATCGGGCCTTTGGCCCTAGGGAAGCACTGATTAATTCATAGAGTCTGCTTTTATAAGAATTTTTATGCACTGCTTCGTCATGGGACTCCTTAAATAGCTCGCTATTCGCGTCATCCCATTCCTCGCATTGCATAAAAATTCTAGAATAAAAGCAGACAACGATTTAATCAGCGCTTCCCTAGGCGCCCCGGGTTCCGCCCACAGAGCGGGCTGGTTCAGAGGGGAGTGTTGTATGCCGCTGACGCGGCAGCGAAAACCGTACAACCGCGCCGGTGGTACCTTTTCCCTCTATAAGCACAGTTCGGTCGGGCGGAAAGATGATACTCATTCGTTACTCTACAGGGCGTCTTACTTTGCCTGACTTGCACATCCTATGCAGGCTGTACACTGAAAGAGGAGGCGAGCCCATGCCGCCGTTAAGGCGGCATTATAAAACTCATTGCCCGAAGGGCAATCCGCAACCCTCTGAACCTTTTGAACCCTCTGAACCCTTATTTCATAAAGTATTAGGAGCTAATATGCTGTTAGAAATCAAAGATCTGGGCATTGCCTATGGTAAGGCAGAGCCCGTAGTACGCCACGTTTCCTTTACCCTGGACCAGGGAGAAATTCTTGCCATTGTAGGGGAATCGGGGTCGGGAAAGACCACGGTTATCCGTGCCATCCAGCATGTGCTGCCTGGAGGCGGGCACATTGCAGAGGGAACCGTGATTTTCGAAGGGGAAGATACCCAGAAACAGTCTGCAGAGACGCACCGCATGCTGGATGGGAAGGACGTTTCCATGATATTCCAGGACAGCGGCGCCATGATGAATCCCATCCGTCCCATTGGCGTCCAGTTCAGGGAATACCTGGCCCTTCACGGCATGACCGATGAGAAGGAAGCCCATGAGCGCATGGTGGACATGCTTTCCATGGTGCGTCTGCCGGATCCGGAGCAGATTCTGAAGAGCTACACCTTTGAACTCTCCGGCGGCATGCGGCAGCGTGTGGGCATTGCCATGGCCATGGCCTTCCATCCCAAACTTCTTCTGGCCGATGAACCCACCAGCGCCCTGGACGTAACCACCCAGGCGGCCATTGTGAAGGAAATGATGGAAGTCAGAAAAAAGATGAATACCGCCATCATCATCGTCACCCACAACATGGGCGTGGCAGCCTATATGGCAGACCATATCATGGTCATGAGACAGGGACGGGTGGTGGAATACGGGAAAGCGGAGGAAGTCATTTACCATCCGAAAGAGGACTACACGAAAATGCTTCTGGCCGCCGTACCGGTACTGGGAGGTGAGACGGCATGAAGGGATATGGAGAAGAAATCCTCCGCATGGAGGACATTGTGAAAACCTTCGACCTGGGCGGCGGAAAAAAGCTCACCGCCTCGGATCATGTAAATATCAGCCTCCACAAAGGAGAAACCCTGGGTATCGTCGGGGAATCGGGCTCCGGAAAATCCACCCTGGCCAAAATCCTGACACGCCTCTACACCATGGACAGCGGGCGCATCCTCCTTCACGGTAAGGATATGACCGCCCTTGCAGGGGAAGAATTCCGGCAGGCCAGGAAAAATATCCAGATGGTTTTCCAGGACCCCTCCACGGCCTTTGATCCCAAGCAGCGGGTCAAAGACATTATCTGCGAACCCCTTCGGAACTACGGTCTCATCAGGAAAGAAGAGGTGGGAGACAGGGCCAGGGAAATGCTGCGCCTGGTGGACCTGCCGGAGGATTTTGCAGACCGCTATCCAAACAATATGTCCGGCGGCCAGCGCCAGCGCATCGCCATCGCCCGGGCTCTCGTACTGAAGCCGGAAATCATCATCTGTGACGAAGCCACCAGTGCCCTGGACATGTCGGTGCAGAAAACGGTGATCGAACTCCTTCACCGCCTGCAGATGGAAACAGGCGTGGCCTACTTCTTCATCTGTCACGACCTGGCCCTGGCCAACATGTTCTGCGACAACATCGTAGTCATGCAGCACGGCAGGGTGGTAGAAAAAATCCACGACCTCTCCGAAGCCAGAGACCCCTATTCCAAAAAACTCCTGGCCTCCGTCTTCACCATAGAAGAAGGAAAAAACAAAATCCTGCCGGACGAACTGTTTGGGTAGGGGGTAGTGGGCTGGTGAGCTGGTGAGCTAGTGAGATAGTGGGACAGTGAGATAGTGGGACAGTGGGATAGTGGGACAGTTTCCTGTGGGCATGAAACACCATAGTGTACCGCCGCCCTGTCATTTCGAGCGCAGCGAAGCGGAGCCCCGAAATCTTCTCTCCAGGAAGTTTCCTGCCGATATGAAACGCATTGGCCACAAGTCGGACAGGAAACCATATGCAAATAGTTTCCTGTCGATACGAAAAACATCTGTCCCAAGCTGAATAGGAAATCATACGCAAACAGTTTCCTGTTGGTATGAAACACATCTGTCCCAAGCCGAATAGGAAACCATACGCGAATAGTTTCCTACTGATATGAAACACATCTGTCCCAAGCCGGACAGGAAACCATACGCGAATAGTTTCCTGTCGGTATGAAACACATTGGCGCCAAGTCGGACAGGAAACCATACGCGAATAGTTTCCTACTGATATGAAACACATCGGTGCCATGTCGGACAGGAAACCATACGCAAATAGTTTCCTGCCGATATGAAACGCACTGGTGCCAAGCCGAATAGGAAACCATACGCAAATAGTTTCCTACTGATATGAAACACATCGGTGCCATGTCGGACAGGAAACCATACGCAAATAGTTTCCTACTGATATGAAACACATCGGTGCCATGTCGAGTAGGAAACCCTTTGCAACCAGTTTCCTGTCGATACGAAACACATCTGTCCCAAGCCGAATAGGAAACCATACGCGAATAGTTTCCTGTCGGTATGAAACACATCAGTGCCAAGCCGGATAGGAAACCCTGCGCAAATAGTTTCCTGCCGATATGAAATGCATTGGCCACAAGTCGGACAGGAAACTTATTATATATAAGGAGAGTACATTTATTATGAAGAAAATCATAGCACTGGCTGCTGCGGCAGCCCTGACTTCCGGCGTTTCCGCCTTCGCAGCCAATCCTTTTTCCGATGTTTCCACCGATGACTGGGCTTACCAGGCGGTTTCCGACCTGTCTGACCAGGGGGTGGTGGAAGGCTACCCCGACGGCACTTTCAAGGGGGAAAGAAATATCACCCGCTTCGAACTGGCCCAGGTGATTGCCCGCCTCATGGCGAAGGAAGACCAGCTGAATGCAGAGCAGAAAGCTACCCTTGACAAACTGGCCGGCGAATACGCCGATGAACTGGGGAGTCTTGGCGTCCGCGTTTCCAACCTGGAAAAGAAGGCAGGAAATATTTCCTGGTTTGGTGATGCCCGTTTCCGGTATACCCAGAAATATGGTGAAAAAGGCAAGGCCGTCGATACCTGGAGAGGCCGTATGCGTATCAACGCCAAGGCCCAGGTGAATGACAACACCTATGTCCGCGGCCGTTTCGCCACCAACATGTATTTCAAGGATGCCAAGAAGGATGACGGAGACACGAAAATGAACGTGCTCTACGCTCATCATAATTTCAATGACAAGTTCAGCATGAACGTGGGCCGCAGCTTCCTCACCCTGGGGCAGACCGCCTTCTACTACGATGATTTCTTCGACGGCGTCCAGGCCTTCTACGGCGATAAGACAGCCACATTGGAACTGGGCTACGGCCGCATGCATACCTGGAATGCCGGCGATTATGTGCTGAAAACCACGAATCCAGACTGGGGCACCTCTGCCAATGATGATCCGGAAACATGGTATGCCCGGGTCTACGGCGGCGCCGACAAATTTAAATATGATGTGGAATACATCGATACCAAGGCCAAAGCCCTGGGAGCGGACAAACAGCAGATCTGGGGCGCCGGCATTACCGCGGGCCTTGGAAACTCAGGATTCGACGTCTTTGGCGATTTCTACCAGAACACCAAGGTTGACGGCGACCCCCGCATGTGGACTGCCGGCATCGGCTATGGTCACATGAATGCGAAGAAGCCCGGCACCTGGCGCCTCTCCGCCCAGTACGTGGACGCTGAAACGGGCGCCTACTTTGGCGGCAACACCTCCATGGTGGACCCCATGTCCATCCCCATGTCCAATGACAAGGTCAAGGGCGTGAATGAGGTGAAATACTGGCAGATTAACGGAGACCTGTCCCTCCAGAAGAATGTCTATCTCCACGGCGAATATGCACTGAACGTGAAGACTGACGGCACCAGCAGCACCGATTACGATGACCTGGCTGCCGTATCCATCAACTACGTATTCTAATCATTGGCAGCATAAAGGGGCGTGAAGAAATGATTCACATTTCTTCACGCCCCTTTTTATGTATGCGGCCCGCCGCCATGTCATCTCGAGCGGAGCTGCATGGCGGGATGGAAGCAGATGTTTCTGTTCTGTTTTGTCTCTGAGCCCCGAGATCTCCCGTGCCCATGGAACTGCGCCGCTGTGAAAGGAAATTTCTTCATGGTTCCGATTTCCCACACTGCAAACTATTTCCTCTATCCTGCATCGGCCAGGAAGGCCCGTCTCCCTGCCAGTCGGCTCACCAGGAAGGAGGCGCAGGAGGCGCGGATGACCTGGTCAAGGAGAAGGGCGCACCAGGTGCCGATAAGTCCCATGTCCAGCACATAAATGAAGAACGCCGTCATGAGAGGACGGAGGAAGGTGATGGACAGGAAGGAATAGGCCGCCACCTGGGCTGTCTGCCCACTGCCCCGGAGAATGCCGGCGCCCCAGAGGGCGATGGCTTCGGGGTAGCTTACCAGGGCGATGAAAATCATGATGGTTCCTGCAAGGACGTGAAGGGCAGGGTCCGGGGAGTAGATGGAAAAGATTTCATCCTTAAAGAAAAGGATGCTTCCGCAGGCGGCGGTGGAAAGAATCATGCACCAGCGAAGCCCCCTCTTCCGGTACTGCTGCCAGTCAGCGCCGCTTCCCCGGCCCACGGCCTGCCCCGCCGTCACCATGCCTGCCTTGCCGAAGCCCATGATGAAATCATAGTAAATATCGCAGATATTCATGCAGATACTGTGCACCGCAAAGGGCACCGTGCCAAGTCCGGCGGCCATGCGGGAAAAGAGCACCATGCCGATGCGTTCGCTTCCCTGCTCGCTCAGGACGCTGCCGAAAATGGGTCCCACCTTTTTGAAATAGGCCATATCCGGAATCCACCGTCCCCCGTGGAAGAAGCCCTCCCGCCGGAGGAGGAAATAGGAATAGAGGAGCGAAAAGAGGGTGCCTGCGGCGGTGCCGATGGCGGCGCCCAGAACCCCATAGGCAGGGACGGGCCCCAAACCACGGATGAGAAGAAAGCTCAGCGCCGCATTCAAAAGATTTCCGCAGATATTGGTCTTCATAATGGAAGCCGTATCCCCGTAGCCCAGCTGCACCGCCTGCAGGATGAGGGTGAGGGATGTGAAATACACCGCCAGAAGCGCCAGCGGGCCGTACTCCATGGCCTGCGGCAGATAATCCGGCGACGCTCCCATGAGGATGAATATATCTTTGAGGAAAAGATAGAACAGTCCGTGAAGCAGGCCCAGTGCCAGGGCTCCCAGAAAGAGGGATTTTTTCAAAAGATCCGCCGATGGCTCCTTCTCTCCCCGGCCCGCATAATTACAGGACACCAGCGTCACCGCCGACGCCAGGGAACGGGAAAAACAGAGAAGGATAAGCCGGGGCTGGAGGAAAATGCTTACCGCAGCCACAGAAAGACTCCCCAGAGCCCCCACCAGGATGAGATCCGTGGAAGCCAGGAGAATCATAAAAAGCCCCTCCAGTGCGGCAGGCAGTGCAATTTTCAGGTAATGTCTGTCGTAGCAGTTCATATGGTTCCTTATGATACAAGCTGTTCATTAAAATGAAATATTATAACATTAAATAATTATAATAATATTATACAAGAAAATGAGAGACTGGGCAACTTGATGATTTCAAGAAATGGGAGTCCGCTGTCGGCTATCCGCTGTCCGCCGACTGGTATTTACCGACAGATGAGTCACTGGCGGCGTTTACCGAGATTCTTCGCTTCGCTCAGAATGACTTGCCCGGCGGGAAGGAAAGCGCGTAACGTAGGGGGCTGTGAAAAAATGATTAAACATTTCTTCACAGCCCCTTTTCCACTTCGGTTGTAGACTCAGAAAATTGCCAAAGATAACAGTAAGCTGTTCTCCGTATTGTCATCTCGAGCGGAGCTGCATGTCGATATGAGAGCAAAGGTATTTGGCTCTATTGAGACTCTGAGTCGAGAGATCTCCGTCCCAATGCGGCTTGTGCCATTGGGAAAGGGAGATTTCTCCACTCCGCTTCGCTTCGGTCGAAATGACAATAAAGCGGGGGAGTGTTTGTGTCAATTTGTTCCTTGCAGACCTATGATAAGTCGTCTGCCTCCAAATTGTCTAACTATCCAGTGAGAAATCAATCATTTCTTCACAGCCCCTCCGCGGAGCGGTGAGGATAGGCCTTTGCGAAGCAAAGGCATCGCCGAAGGCGATACCACACCCTCTGAACCCTCTGAACCCGGAGCCGCGAAGCGGCCCTACCTATCCCTCTAAAGAATGATATAATGATATCAGATTTGTATCGCTATCCTGGTCAAAGGAGAAAGGAAAAAATCATGTCAACCACATTAGGGGCGGATTTCCGCAGCCCCACATTCTGGCAGCGTCTTGCTTTCATCATCGCCATTACCCTGGCAGGTACCTTTTTATACTCCGTCGGCGTGAACGCCTTCCTGGTGCCTCACCAGTTCCTCTCCGGAGGGCTCACGGGCATTGCCATGGTACTCTACTACCTCACCGGTTTCCCCATCGGCATGGCGAACCTGCTCATGAACATTCCTATCCTGATTCTCTCCTTGAAATTCATGGGGAAATTCTACACTCTCATCACCATCCTGGGCACCGTGTGCTGCTCCGTATTCATCGACCTTACCGCTTTTCTGGCGGATTACAATGTGGTGAAGGATCCCCTGGTGGCCGCCATTTCCGGCGGCGTGGTGCTGGGGATTTCCATGGGCATACTCTACCGCTACAACAGCAACACCGGCGGCCTGGACGTGGTGGGGGCCATATTGAAGAAATATTACAACCTGGAAATCGGCTACGTAGTCTTTGCACTGAACTTCGTCATTGTCACAGCGGGGGCCTTCATCTTCACCCTGGAACCGGCCATCTGCACCTTGATTTCCATGTACATCAACGCCAACCTTTCCAGCCGTATCGTCATCGGCTTTGCCCAGAGAAAGGCCGCCTTCATCGTGTCCGACAAGCCCCTGGAAATTTCAGACGCCATCCTTCGGAACATCCACCACGGCGCCACCCTTCTCTACGGCCAGGGTGCCTTCTCCGGCGTAGAAAAGAAAATCGTCTTTGCCATCGTGGACCTCACCCAGATTACCCGGGTGCGCCACCTTATCGAAGATATCGACCCCTCCGCCTTCCTTTTCATCATGAACACCACCGACGTCATAGGCCGGGGATTCACCAGTCCTCTTTCCACTGCCAAAACCATGCCCAAGTCCGTCCGCTATACCTGCGATAAGGATGGAAAGATGATTCCCACCCACATGTGGTCCTATGAAATGGAAGCGGAAGCCCATCCGGAAGCGGAGAAACAGGAGCCTCCCCGGGAAGACGGGAAGTAAATGGGGGCGGCTGTCTGCTATCCTTTTATCGCTGGCTCTTCCCACCGGGCACAGTCATTCTGAGCGCAGCGAAGAATCTTGGTAAGAACAGCAAGTGAGGGGATGCCGGTAAATACCAGTCGGCGGGAAGACGTCAGACCATCAGACGGCAGATATCAGACTGGTTGTATTCCCGAACGCAAAGGGGTTCAGGCGCCTGACGGCGCCCGGGTTCTATCGGTCGTGCGCTGCCGCGCCGGCCGATGGGTTCGGCCTGGGAACGGCTTTGCCTTCCAGGCTGGTTCAAAGGGGAGTTATAAAGCCCACTCCGTGGAGGCAGAGTGGGCGCCTCCGGCGCCTCTTTTATAATGCGCCCGCAGGGCGCTGCCACACCCCTATGAACCTTTTGAACCCTCTGAACCCTCTGAACCCGGGCCGCGAGGCGGCCTTTATTACCTACAAGGAGATTATGATGAAATACCTCATTGACGACAACTATGTACCCCTGAGCAGCAGCCTCAGTAACGTGGAATATCTGATGGAAAAGGTCCTGCTTGATGCCCGGTATATGGAAAATCTGGCAGAAGGTTTGGACGATAATGATGATGATGATTATGATGATGACTATGATGACGACTATGATGATGAAGATGACGATGAAGATGATCGTGCCAGCCTGCAGATTATCAAACTAAAGGGCCAGATCCAGCTGCTCCGGATGGAAAAGGAAATGCTTCGGCAGAACCTGGCAACGGTGACAAGCATAGTAGAAGATTTGAGAAGGGACGCCGAGGAAGCAAGGGACGAAGTGCATAAGCTCAGGCATGACATCGACTGGTACGGAGAAACATGCTAGGGAAGCGCTGACTAAATCGTTATCGGATTTCATTCTTGTAGTTTTATTTAATGCAAGGAATCAGTCGACGCGAATAGCGAGCTATTTAAGGAGACTGATGAGGTCGATTGGATAAAAATACATATGAAATTCGATTCTGCGAATTAATCGGTGCTTCCCTGGGAAAGCACTGATAAGATTTCCTGCTTTCCCTATGGACTATGAAAATAGAGAGACGGAAAGGGCCTGGCTTTTTCCAACGATTTCCCGAAGCGCTTTATCCATGGAAAGGGGAAAGGAAAAGAGCCCATCCTGTAAATCCCGCCTCTCCGGTGCACCGAAAAAAATACCATACAAAAAACTCCTGAATCATTCCGCTGCCGGAGCTGCGGGGGTCCCTTCAGGAGTTTTTGTAGTGGGAAAGATGGTTATCCGCTGTCCGCTTACCGCTTACCGCTTACCGATAGGTGACTGCTCTGCAGTCACCGCTGCCTGTCGGCAGCGCCTTTTTTTCGGCGGCTGGTGCTGCCACCTTGCCCGGTGAGAATCGTGTGACACGCTTTCTCGTGGAGAAAAAAAGTCCCGCGAAGCGGGATAGGGGGCCTCATTAGCGGCCAATCGCCGGAATGCAATTCTTGCTTATGAATCCAAAGGCATGGTGTCGGACTCAGCCAGCAGCCGGAAGCTGATTGCTTTCATTCTTGCTTCCAGCGGCATCTTCCCGCCGACAGGGATTCTTTAGTGAACTAGTAAGTGTCACTATCTACATGTACCAGTATTCTTCGCTTCGCTCAGGATGATACTTGGAGAGGGAAGGTAATCGGAGAGAAAACCTCCCCCTCCGGGGGAGGTGCCGTAGGCAGAAGGGGTGCATTTCCACGGGCGTTAGCCCGGTTGTATGGTTTTCGCTGCTTACGGCAGCGTTGCAGCCGACAGGCGGCATTAAAACTCATCGCCCCAAAGGGGCGATACCACACCCTCGGGCCAAAGGCCCGTCAAACCTGAGAACCTTCGCGCCCTTAGGCGCAATAAACCTAAGAACCCTTTCGTTCACAACCCTTCTACACAACCTGCCTGCGCCAGCAGGCCACAACCTGCGGCGAAGCCGCGCCCCCTCTGAACCTTCTGAACCCTTTGAACCCTCTGAACCCGGGCCGCGAAGCGGACCTGCTATATATTGCGGCGAAGCCGCCACCACAACCCTCGGCCCAGAGGGCCGTCAAACCTAAGAACCCTCCGGCCACAGGCCGGTCAAACCTAAGGACCCTTTCGTTTACAACCCTTCTACACAACCTGCCGCCGACAGGCGGCCATAACCCTCGGGCCCGCAGGACTCGTCAACCTTCCCCTCTGAACCTTCTGAACCTTTTGAACCCTTTGAACCCGGGCCGCGAAGCGGCCCTTTAATACCCTCTTATCTGCCCTTCCCCGCTCATGTCGAAAATGGGGCCGTAGGCGGCGTTGGCCAGGCCTTTGATGGCCCACACGCAGTTCTGGGAGGCGGAGTAAATGTAGCGGTCCTCCACCGGCACGATGTGTCTGGCGGCGCGCATGGAGGCGATGGCGGGATTGGCCAGGAAGTCGTCCCGGTACTTGGCGGCGCCGGTGGTGTCGGAGGAGCGGTCGGTGGATACGAAGAGCATGTCCGGGTCCGTCTTGATGATGAGTTCCGGCGACGTGGCCTGGCCGTTGACGCCGCCGGCCAGGGTGATGGCGTTGTCAATGCGGGCGTGGGTGAGGAGTTCGTTGAACATGGAGCCCGGGCCGCCGTAACGGGTCATCTGGGACACCAGGTATACCACCGGTATCTTTCCACTTTCCTCTGAGAGGCGGCTGTCAATTTCCGAAAGGGCGCTGTCCATCTGGGAAATCACATTTTCGCCCCGTTCCTTTTCTCCTGCCGCCGCCGCAATGATACGCACATCCTCCTTCACCTGGTCAATGGAGCGGGGGCCGTCGATGACCACCACCGGAATGCCCAGGTTCCGGTAGAGATCCAGCTCTCTGCCGTCGGTATAGGTGGATGCCACGATGAGGTCCGGCTTCGCTTCTGTCACGATTTCCATGGACAGACCGGTGAGGGGCACGGTGAGGGGAATATCCGCCGTTTCACCGGCAATATAGGAAATATTGGGGTCCCGGTCCGCATCGGTGGCGGCGGTGAGCTTGTCCGGCGTCACCACGGAGAGAAGCATGGTATCGATGGAAGCGGAATTCCCCAGAATCCGCTTCGGCTTGGCGGGAATGGTCACTTCTTTCCCCGTGGCATCGGTGACGGTATAGCTCTTTCCCTCCCCGACAGGTGCCATGGACTTCATGCCGCAGCCGGAAAGGGATAGAAAAATGAGGAAACTGGCGCATAAAGCGCCGGCCTTTGCGTATTTCATCATAACCTCCCTGTACGAAAATATCAGCTTCATTATAGCATATAAAAAAATACTCATTTTAAACATTAAAAAATAGTTTACATAATCTGAGATTCATGTATAATAAAGGAGTAAGTTTATTAAGAAATTCATAATGGTTTGAATCCGACCGGAGAGACCGGCCGGAGGAGATGAAAAGAGAAGCGCGGTGAGGGGAAGCCCGATTCCGCCACGGTCCCGCCGCTGTAAGGCTTCGGGAAGCACTGATTCATTCATAGAGTCTGCTTCCCTGGGGGAATTTCAAAATGTCACTGGGAAACTGGGAAGACGAAATCCCTGAGGAAGCTGAGTCAGAAGAACTGCCTTATGAATCAAATCCACCGTTTCGTGGGAAAAGGGTACGATGTATACTGCTTTTCCGGGATGCGGCTTGGTTTCATACGCCCGAATCAGGGAAATGAGGGAGGTATTTCTATGAACCGGAAAATTTTAGCAGCGTCACTGGCGGTTTTATCACTTTCCGGCGGCGCTTTTTGCGTTGAGGCAGCCGACATGCCGGTGTACACCTTAGATGGCATCGTAGTCACCGCCAGCCGGGTACCGGAAAAGAAAATCGATTCCAACGCCGACGTGTCCGTGGTGACGGCCAAGGAAATCGAAGAGAAGCACTATGACGATGTGAGTGAGGCCATCCGCCATGTGCCGGGAGTGATGGTAGGAAGCCAGGGAGCGTCCGGACAGACCAGCTTTACCAATTCACTCTTGATTAACGGGTCTGAAAATGTTGTGGTCATGGTAGATGGTATGCGTATGAATACAAACGGCACTATGGGCAGTCATGCTCCCATAGCTACGCTGACCAATATGGATGGCATTGACCACATTGAGGTTTTGAAAGGGGCTGCCTCCACTCTTTATGGTTCTGACGCTGAAGGCGGAGTTATCAATATTATTACAAAGAAACCGGCAGAGGGAACCGTAAAATCCAAGGTGAACATTTCCCGTTCCAGCTATGATGGAGAAAAATACAGCCTCTACAATGAGGGGAGAAAAGATGGATTCTTCTGGGCGGTGAATGCCCAGAAAGAGCTTATGGGTGAATATAAGGATGGCTGGGACCGCCATGTTATCAACCATTTAAACAGCAAGTCCTATGGTGCCAAGCTGGGATATGATTTTGGAAATGATAATGACCTGATTTTTAATTACCAGAAATATGATGGGAAGTATACGCGCCCGGACTCCGGGACCAACGATAGGACTGCAGATTTAGGAAAACAGGACACGGACAGAATCAGCCTGCAGTATGATTCCAGAATCAATCAGCGCTTGACCAACCGTTTCTCCGTGTATAGAAACAGAAATCATATCAATGATAACTATAATAATGCGGGATACAGCGGTATTACAAATATTCGCATGAAGACCACCGGTATTTCTGACCAGCTGGTGTATCATATGGATAAGCATGCCATTACCGGCGGCATAGACTGGTATCAGGATGAAGTTCCTTTTTATACCGGGACTTTGCTTGATTCGAATTACAACAGCTATTGGGGCCATTCTTCCATAGAAGGCCATTCGGTAACCAATACAGGCTATTATGTGCAGGATAAATGGGATATTAACAATCGCTGGAATGTGACGCCGGGGATTCGCTTTGACCATAACAGCCAGTATGGAAATCATACTTCTCCCAGCGTGACTGTGGGATATAAGGCTGGTGAAACAACCAATTACTATATCAGCTATAAGAAATTCTTCCGTGCACCCAGCTTAATGCAGTTATACTATCCTGGCGGCGGTAATCCGAATCTGGACCCTGAGATCGGATATACAGTGGAGCTGGGGGCTGCCCATCGGTTTAATGATACCCTTTCCGGAACACTCAGCGTATATCGCCAGTGGTCAGATAATCAAATTACATGGGTAGGAAGCGGGTACATCAATACGGGGAAGATGATTCAAACCGGTGTGAATGCTTCATTGAATAAAGACTTTGGTGATCACGTAACTGCTACTGTAGGATATAGTTATATTGATGCTGACACACATAATAATAATGTTTCCTATCTGCCGAAACATGAGCTGAATGTTGGGGTTGACTATCATAATGCCGGCTTTAAAGCATCCCTTTGGGGCAGGGGCATTATGGACAGGTATACATCTCCCTTCTATCCGGTGATGAAAGACTATGCAAGTTTCTGGGTATGGGATTTGAGTGCCAATTACCAGATTACGAAAGAAGCATCTGTTTTTGCAAAGGTGAATAATATCTTCGACCAGTTTTACACGGATGTAGGCAGTTCCTATGGCCCCAACGCAGGCCCGACACAATATCCGTACTGGTACTCCGCGCCCGGCCGCAATTTTGAAATCGGCATGCAGTTTACTTTCTAACCATTTTCAAGCACCAAAAAAAGGGGCTGTGAAAAAATGAAATCATTTTTTCACAGTCCCTTTTCCGCTTCCTTTATTATCAAAATGACAGTAAGCTGTTCTCCGAATCGTCATCTCGAGCGGAGCTGCATGTCGATATGAGGGCAAAGGTACTAGGCTCTATTGAGACTCGGAGTCGAGAGATCTCCCGTCATAGTGTGGCTTGTCTCATTTTGGAGTGAGATTTCTCCACTCCGCTCCGCTACGGTCGAAATGACAATGAAGCGGGGTGAGTGTTTGAGTCAATTTATTCCTTGCAAAATAACGATAAGGCGTCTGCCGCCAGATTATCTAACTATCTGATAGAGACTCAATCATTTTTTCACAGCCCCATTTTTATTTCAATATTTGTCTTGAATGAAATGGGTAGGAATCCATTCTTCCTGCACCGGCTTCTCGATGCCCTCTTTTTCGCCGGCCTTCATGCATTTCAGCACCCAGGCCATGTTGCGGGCCAGGGTGCGCATGGTCTGGAGGCCTTCTTTGTCCTTCAGCGCATCTTCCCTGGTGAAGCCGTGAATCTGGTTCCAATACTGAGAGCCGGGGACAATCATGTTATTCATGAGGAAATATTTATTCATCCTGTCAAAGGCGGCAGAGGCGCCTCCCCGCCGGCAGCTGACGATGGCGGCCGCCGCCTTTCCGGCCATGCGGCCGTGGGAGGCGTAGAAGAGGCGGTCCATGAATGAAGTGATCTGCCCGTTGGGTCCGCCGTAGTACACCGGCGAGCCGAAGATGAGGCCGTCAAACTCATCCAGCCGTTCAAGGACTTTGTTTACCGAGTCTTTATCCTGCACGCAGCGCCCATGGGATTCGCAGTAGCCGCAGGCAATGCAGCCGGTTATGGGTTCCCTGCCAATCTGCAGGATTTCCGTTTCAATGCCCTCTTCATTCAGGGTGCGGGCCGTTTCCTCCAGCGCCGTGTACACGCAGCCCCTCCGATGGGGACTGCCGTTAATCAGTAAAACTTTCATCACCATTCCTCCTTTTGCTTATGATGACACTGTTTCTAACCTGTTTTTATTATAACAGACCGGAATGGGGTTTCCCTATTTACAACCTCATACATATCCGCTATACTGTATACATATTGATAAAGAGACAACGGAGCCCTTTTTACCGTAAGGTAAGAAGGGCTTTTGCGTCTCTATGGCAAAGAGGCTGCACTCATCTTCGATGACTGCGGCCTTTTTTCGTAAGGAAGCGCTGATTCACTCATTGTCTGCTTTTATTCTTGAATTTTTAGGCAATGCAAGGAATGGGATGACGCAAATAGCGAGCTATTTAAGGAGTCCCATGACGCGGCAGTGCATAAAAATTTTCATGAAAGCAGACTCTATGAGCGAATCAGTGCTTCCGAAGGGGGAGAGATTATGAAAAGACTTCTGAAAACTGTACTCACCGGTTCCCTTCTGGGCCTTTCGATTCTTGGTTTTGCGGGCTGCGGCGGACAGTCCGGAAGCTCCTCTTCAGGCGGCTCCGTGCCGAAGGACACCATCGTGGTAGGCATGGCGGTGGATCCGGAAACCCTGGACCCGGCTGTCACCATGGACAACAAGGGCTGGCAGATTACCTATCCCGCCTATGAAAGGCTTGTGAAATACAAGGTGGTGGACGGCAAGGCTACCACGGAGGTGGAGCCTTCCCTGGCCAAGTCCTGGACTGTCAGCGACGACGGCCTCACCTGGACCTTTACCCTGGACGAGGGACACAAATTTGCCGACGGCTCTCCGGTGGACGCTAAGGCAGTGAAGTTCTCCATTGAACGTGTCCAGAAAATGAAGAAGGGCCCCTCCGATTATTTCAAAGTGGTGAAATCCATCGAAACACCCGATGACAAGACCGTCGTTTTCCGGCTGGACAAGCCCTTTGCTCCCTTCCTTTATACCCTGGCGGTGAACGGTTCCTCCATAGTGAATCCGAAGGTCATGGACCAGGCCAAGGATAACGACATGGGCTCTTCCTATCTGGCCACCCATACCATGGGTTCCGGTGCCTATGAAATCACGTCCTACACTCCCAGCCAGTCCATCAAGCTGGATGCCCAGAAGAATTACTCCGGCAAGGCGCCGGCCATCAAGCACATTCTCTTCAACAGCATCAAGGATCCCTCCGCCCAGCGTCTGCAGCTGGAGAAAGGGGATATCGACATTGCCGAAGGCATCCCCATGGACCAGATCGACCAGCTGAAGGATAACAAGGCCATCCGTATCTATGAAGACCCGTCCCTCCTCTGCTCCATCGTGTACCTGAACAACCGGAAGCTCCCCACCAGCAATAAAGTTTTCCGCCAGGCACTCTCCTATGCCATTGACTACAACGCCATCATCGACGGCGCCGTGAAGGGCAGGGGCCAGCAGCTCACCAGCGCCGTGCCCGAAGGCATGTGGGGGAAGGATGAATCCATCAAGGGCTACTCCTACAACCTGGACAAGGCCAAGGAGCTGCTGGCGAAATCCGGCGAAAACGTGACGGAAATCAGTCTCCTCTACTCCGGCCATGCCGCCTTCGACGAAGCGGAAGCCTTAATCATCCAGAACAACCTCCAGCAGCTGGGCATCAAGGTGAATCTGGAAAAAGTGGCCTGGGCTACCTTCCGGCAGAGAGCGGACAAAGGCGATTTCCAGATGGCCCTGGGCACCTGGAGTCCGGACTACAGCGATCCCCAGTTCTTCCTTTCCTACTGGCTTGACTCCTCCTACTGGGGCCTCCCGGGGAACCGCTCCTTCTATAAGAACGATGAAGTGGACAAGCTCCTCCGTGAGGCTGAAGTGATGACCGACAAAGACGGAAGGACGGAAATCTACAAGAAAGTACAGCATATCGCCTTCGACGATGCCCCCTATCTCTTCCTCTTCCAGACCAAGGTACTCACCCCCATGAGAGCCAACATCAAGGGCTTTGCCTATAACCCCATGCTGGACAGCATGTACGATTTCGAACACCTTTCCAAGGAATGATTTCTGGATTTGTGAAAGTGAATTTTCCAGAAAAAGGACTTTCCCGTAAAGCCCTTTTTCTAGTGGGCTGACCGCTATCCGCTGACCGCTTTCCGCCTGCTCTTCCCGCCGAGCATCGTCATCCTGAACGCAGTGAAGGATCTTGGTACGAGGAGGTAGTGACTCATTAGCCGGTAAATACCGGGCGGCGGGAAGACGTCAGACTATCAGACGGCAGACATCAGACAAGCGGTGTTCCCGAAAGCAAGGGGCTGTGGCACCTTCGGCGCCAATATAAATGCTGCCTGCGGTAGCGCCCCTTCGGGTCATCCCCTTTGGCGGCTGGTGTCACCACAGATAAAAAGGCTCTAAAGATTGACAACCCTTATGGGCTGAGGGTTCTTAGGTTTGATGGGCCCTGAGGGCCCAAGGGGTGTGGTGGCCTCCTAAAGGGGAAACTTGACTCGCCGCTTAGCTTTTGTACTCACAAGTACCTCAAGGCATAACGCCGCTAAAACTTCCCCCTCCGTGGGAAGTCCCCGTAGGGGAATAGGGGTGCATTTCCATCGTGCCGCAGGCGCGGTTGTACGGTTTTCCTTGCCGCCGTAAGGCGGCATATAAAACTCATCGTCCGACAGGGCGATACCATAACCCTCGGCGCCGCAGGCGCCGTCAAACCTAAGAACCTTCCGGCCCAAAGGGCCGGTCAAACCTAAGAACCTTCCCCTCTGAACCCTTTGAACCTTCTGAACCTTTTGAACCTTCATGCCCGCAGGCGTGTCATATCATACAAGGAGGGCTTATGATTTCATGGCGATTTATATTTCAAAAACTGTTTCATCTCATCCTTGTCTTTATCGGCGTTTCCATCGTCACCTTCTGTATTTCCCATGTCATTCCCGGTGACCCGGCCCGCATGCTGGTGGGGCCCCACGCTTCTCCGGAGACTCTGGAGGCGGCGCGGCAGTCCCTGGGGCTGGATAAGCCGGTGCTCACCCAGTACGCTCTGTACATGGAGGGGCTGGCCCATGGGAACATGGGTGTGTCCATCCGTACCCAGATGCCGGTGGCCGGCGAACTGGCCCGTTATTTCCCGGCTACCCTGGAGCTGACGCTGGCGGCCATGGTGATTGCCGTGGTTTTCGGCATTTTCCTGGGCGTGCTGTCGGCGGTGCACCGGAACAGCTGGATCGACCATGTGAGCCGTGTAATTTCCATGGTAGGCGTTTCCATTCCCCTCTTCTGGTCCGGCGTGGTGTGCCTTATCCTCTTTTATAAGGTCATTCCCATTTTCCCCGCCTCCGGCAGGCTGGATACCTTCCTTACACCGCCGCCTTCGGTGACGGGGCTTTATGTAGTTGACGGGCTCATTGCAGGAAATATGGACGTCGTGATTTCCGCCATCCATCATCTCCTGCTCCCGGCTCTCTGCCTGGCCTATGCCCAGCTGGCCATCATTGCCCGGCAGGTGCGGAGCGGCATGGTGGACGTGCTGGAGCAGGACTATATCCGCACCGCCAGGGCCTGCGGCATTCCGAATCGCCGCATCATTTACCGCTGCGCATTGAAGAATGCCCTGATTCCGACAGTCACCATCACCGGCCTTACCATGGGAGAGCTTCTGGGCGGCGCCGTCATTACGGAAACCATTTTTGGCTGGCCGGGCATGGGAAAATATGTGATGGATTCCATTGCTTACCTGGATTTCCCGGCCATCATGGGCTTTACCCTGGTGGTGTCCGTGGGCTATGTGGTGATTAATATGGTGGTGGATATGATTTATAATATCCTGAATCCACAGATCAGCGGAGGTGATGAGAAATGACCGGCGTGAAGGCGGAGGAAATCGTAGAGGTGCGGGAGAGTTTCTTCCACAAATCCCTGGATATTCTTCTAAAAAACAAACTCACCCTGGCGGGCATGGTCATTGTGGCTCTCATCATCCTGCTGGGGATTCTGGCACCGTTTATCAGTCCCTGGGACCCGAATCTCATGAATGTATCGGGACGGCTTGAGGCGCCCTCTATTCACCATTTCTTCGGCACCGATGAAATGGGACGGGACATTTTCTCCCGTATTCTCTACGGCGCCCGGATTTCCATTACCGTAGGTCTTTCTATCGTCATCATCGCCGCTGTCATAGGCGTGGCCATCGGCAGTTTCTCCGGCTTCTGCGGCGGAAGGGTAGACCGCATCATCATGGCTTTGACGGACATGATTCTTTCCTTCCCCTCCATGGTGCTGGCCCTGGCTCTCACGGCGGCCCTGGGGGTGGGGCTCTTCAATACCATGCTGGCGGTGTGCATCGTCAGGATTCCTCTCTACGTCCGTCTCATGCGGGGGCAGGTGCTGTCCCTGAAGGAGGAGCCCTATGTGAAGGCTTCAAGAACCTTCGGCGCTTCTCCCTTCTGGATTGTGCTGCACCATATCGTGCCCAACTGTCTTTCGCCCCTCATGGTGCAGATGACCCTGGGCATCGGTGATGCCATCCTCATCGCTTCCTCCATGAGCTTCATCGGCCTTGGTGCCCAGCCGCCCATGCCGGAATGGGGCGCCATGATTTCCACCGCCCGGGTCTATGCCATTGACCAGTGGTGGTACGCCGCCTTTCCGGGACTTTTCATCCTGGTCACTGTGATGGGCTTCAACCTGTTAGGCGACGGTCTTCGGGATATTTTGGATCCCAGGGAGCACTGATGCTATGGAAAATGTACTTGAAATTGAACATCTGTCTTTGGCCCTTCCTTCAAAGAAGGGCATGATTCCCATTCTTCATGATGTGAACCTCCATGTGGGAGCGGGAAAAATCATGGGCCTCGTGGGAGAGTCGGGCAGCGGCAAATCCATGACCGCCTTTGCGGTGACCCGCCTCCTTCCCGGCGGCGGAAAGGCGGAGCTGGACGGCTCCATCCGTCTCTGCGGACGGCAGCTCCTGGGCATCAGCAAAAAGAGCATGGAAGAAGTGCGGGGCCGGGATGTGTCCATGATTTTCCAGGAACCCATGACCTGCCTCAATCCGGTCTTCACCATAGGCACCCAGATGACGGACGTTATCCGCACCCATGAAAAGATTTCAAAGGAAGATGCAGAGAAGAAAGCCCTCGCCATGCTGGAGGCGGTGCATATACGGAACGCAGAGGATGTCATCCACTGCTATCCCTATGAACTGTCCGGCGGCATGCGGCAGCGGGTGATGATTGCCATTGCCCTTTCCTGCCATCCCAAGCTCCTCATTGCCGACGAACCGACTACGGCTCTGGACGTGACGGTGCAGGCCCAGATACTCTATCTTATTAAGGAGGCCTGCCGAAATCTGAAGACCGCGGTACTCTTCATTTCCCACGACCTGGGGGTGATTTCGGAAATCTGTGATTCCATTTCCGTCATGTACTCCGGGCACATCGTGGAATCCGGCGATACCGCCGCCGTGCTTCAAAGTCCCGCCCATCCCTACACTAGGGCCCTCATCGGAGCTCTTCCCAAATTCACCGGAGACCATGCCCATGACCGGCTCACCGCTATTCCCGGCATGGTGCCGGACCCCGCGGAAAAAATGGCGGGCTGCCGTTTTGCGCCCCGCTGCAAAAGAGCCAGCGCCGCCTGCCGGCAGGGCCTGCCGCCGTCGGTAGAAATCAGGCCCGGCCATAAAGTGTACTGCTGCCATCCTGAGGAGGTGTGACATGGACATACTGGAAATCAAGAACGTCACAAAAACCTTCCACACCCGAAGTTTTTGGGGAAAATCGAAGGAAGTGCACGCCTTAAACGGCATCACCCTCTCTCTCATGAAAGGAGAATCCCTGGGCATCGTGGGGGAGTCGGGCTGCGGGAAATCTACCCTGGCCAGCCTCATCATCCGTCTGGCAAAGCCCACCTCCGGCGAAATCCTTCTCTACGGAAAAGATATTTCCCATGCCAAAGAAAAGGAGCTGAAGGACATCCGGAAGAAAATACAAATCGTCTTCCAGGACCCCTACTCCTCCCTGTCGCCCCGCATGAAAATCGGGGAAATCCTCATGGAGCCCGCCAGGGTGATGGGTGAATTTTCCGAAGCCCACCGGAAGGAGAGGGCAGAAATGCTTCTGGAAATGGTGGGCCTTCGGAAAAGTGTGATGGACCGCTATCCCCACGAATTTTCCGGCGGCCAGCGCCAGCGCATCTCCATCGCAAGGGCCCTCATGACCAGCCCGGAAATTCTCATCCTCGACGAACCCACCTCCGCCCTGGACGTATCCGTGCAGGCCCAGGTGCTGAATATCCTCATGGACCTTCGGGAAAAACTCCACCTCACCTACCTCTTCATCTCCCACAACCTGGCGGTGGTACGATATATCTCCGACCGCACCGCCGTCATGCAGAAAGGGAGAATCGTGGAAATGGGCCCCTCCGATGAAATCCTCTGCCACCCGAAGGACCCCTACACCAGGGAACTCATCGCCGCCGTGCCCATGATAGGAAAACCCTTCACGGCGCCGGGAAGGATTGCGGAACTGGGGTGAGGCTGGTGGGCGCTGTCGGCTGTCGGCTGTCCGCTTACCGTCGACTCTGGACTGTATTCCCGAAAGCAGAGAGACATCAGACTTCAGACTATCAGACACCTCTTCCCACTGGCCGGGATTCTTTAGTGAGCTGGTGGGCTAGTGGACTAGTAGGCTAGTGGACTAGTGGACTAGTAAGAGTCACTATCTGCATGTACCGAGATTCTTCGCTGACGCTCAGAATGACTATGCGGGGCGGGGAATCCCGTAACGCTGACTATAAATTGCGGCGCCAGCCGCCACCACAACCCTCTGAACCCTCTGAACCCTCTGAACCCTCACGCCCGCAAGGGCGTGTCACAAGGCGATACCACAACCCTCGGGCCAAAGGCCCGTCAAACCTAAGAACCCTCCGGCCATAGGCCGGTCAAACTTAAGAACCCTTTCGTTTACAACCCTTCTACACAACCCGCCGCCGAAGGCGGCCCCAACCTGCGCCGTCAGGCGCGCCCCTTTTTATTTTGCGGCGTCAGCCGCCACCACCACCCTCTGAACCCTTTGAACCTTCTGAACCCTTTGAACCCTCACGCCCGAAAGGGCGTGTTTAAAGCTGCCGCCACTACCCTCGGGCCCAAGGCCCGTTGCCCCTAGGGAAGCGCTGATTAAATCGTTGTTTGCTTTTATTCTTGAATTTTTATGCAATGCAAGGAATGAGGCGACGCGAATAGCGAGCTATTTAAGGAGCCTCATGACGAAGCAGTGCATAAAAATTCTTATAAAAGCAAACTCTATGAATTAATCAGTGCTTCCCTAGAGCGAAGCGAACACAACCTGCCGCCGAAGGCGGCCATAACCTTCGGGCCTAAAGGGCCCGTCCACCTTCCCCCTAAGAACCTTCGGCGCCCCTTTGAACCCCGGGCCCTTTGGGCCCGCCCCCCTTTGGTGCCTGTCGGCACCACCTTCCCCCCGCAAGCGGGGGGGACAATAAAATGGCGGCGAGCCGAACCTTTTGAACCCTGTTTACAAGGAGGTGCCATCTATGGCCATTGATTATGAAAAACTTTCCCGTCTCATCAGGAAGATGATGGCTTATTATTCTATTCCCGGCATGGCCATGGGTGTCATTGACCGGGGAGAGGTGCATGTGGAAAGTTTTGGTATCCGGGACGCTTCGGGGCACCCTTTCCTTACGGACACCATCAGCGGCATCGGTTCCTGCAGCAAGTCCATGACCGCCTTGGCGGTGATGAGGCTGGCGGAGAAGGGGCTGCTGGACATTGATGGGCCCATCGCTTCCTACATTCCCGGCTTCGCCCTCTGGGATGAGGCGGCATCTGCCCAGGTGACTCTCCGTGATATGCTCTGCCACCGGACGGGGGTGGGCGGCCACGACGGGGCCTGGCCGGATAATTCCATTTCCCGGGTGGATTACCTGAAGCGGCTGAAGTATCTGGAGCCCAACGCGCCCTTCCGCACCCTGGCCCAGTACAGTAATGTCATGTACGCCGCCATCGGCGGTATTATGGAGGCGGTGACCGGAAAGAAGTGGGAAACCATTCTTCGGGAGGAAATCTTTGAACCCCTGGGCATGGACCGCACCTTCTGCCTCATGGATGAGGCGGCGGCCGATGAAAACTGCGCCATGCCCTTTTGGTGGGACCATGGTCTTCATGAAATTCCCCGCTGGAACATTGACCAGGCAGGCCCCTGCGGTTCCGTCATGAGCAGCGCCGAGGACATGGTGAAATGGATTTCCTTCCATATCCATGGAGGAGAAGAAAAGGGGACCTATCTGCTTACACCGCAGGATTTCCTTGCCATGCACAAACCCCAGATCCTTATGGACTATCCCCATGTGAAGGGCGGGCGGAGCCTGGGGTATGGCTTTGGCTGGCGGGTGATGGAATACCACGGCGCCATGGTGCAGCAGCACACCGGAAAGATAGAAGGGTACAGCGCCTTCCAGTTCTACATCCCCTCCCTTTCCTGCGGCGCCGTGTACCTGCAGAATCTCCATGCCCCCGACAATCCCCTGATTTTTGCCATCCAGGGCTTCCTGCTTGACGCTTTCCTTGGACGGGAAGAGGAGGACTGGTTTGGCATGTATACGGAGGCAGGGAAATCCCATGCCCCCGAGGATATGTACCACCATCTGGAGTTTGACTGTATGCCGGAGAGCGGCGCCGAAGGCCCCCTGTCCCACAGTCCTTCCGACTACACCGGCACCTATTTCCATCCCGGCTACGGTACCTTCCGGGTGACGGAAAGGGATGGACATTTCTACCTCCAGGAGCGGGCGGTGAAGGACAGGCCCATGACCCATCTGTACTACGACACCTTCCGGGTGGACCGGGTGAAGGAGGATACGGACCTCTATTCCATTCCCCTGACCTTCTTTGCCGATGACGCCGGCAGTATTGCGGGCTTTCATCTTCTCCTGGAGCCGAAGGTCCATTCCATCTGCTTTAAAAAGGTAAAAATGGTATAATAAAATTCCGCAGGGCTATCCTGCGGAATTTTGACAGATAAGGACGGACAGGTATGATTTCATATACAATCAGACAGGGCACATTGGAAGACGCAGAAGCGCTGGCGGCGGTGGAGGCGGAGTGCTTTCCGGCAGCCGAGGCAGCCACGGCGGAGGAAATCAGGGAAAGGCTTTCGGTGTATCCCAATCATTTTCTCCTTCTGTATCGGGACGGAAAACTGGTGGGCTTCATCGATGGCATGACCACCGACGAAAAGGACCTTCGGGATGAAATGTACGAAAAGGCATCTCTCCACAATGAGAAGGGCGCCTGGCAGATGATTTTCGGCCTGAATACCATCCCCGCCTTCCGGAGGGAAGGCTGTGCCGGACGGCTCATCGAAGCCTTCAAGAAGCAGGCTGAAGAAGAAGGGAAGAAGGGCATCGTCCTCACCTGCAAGGACAGGCTGGTTCATTACTATGCCGGATTCGGCTTTAAAAACGAAGGCGTTTCCCCTTCCACCCACGGCCATGTGGTGTGGTACCAGATGCGTCTGACCTTTTGAACTGCTATAGAATCTATTTATAAGTAGTGAAAAGGAAAGCGGATATCCATAGACAGCATTGGAAAATTTCCTGTTCCTAAAGAGGAACGTGTGATTCTTTCTTTCCGGGAACTTTTGCTTTATAATATATATAAATTTTGCTATGGATTCCATTGCATATATGGGGGCTGTATTTATGAAATGCCGTATTCTGGGAAGTCTGCTTCTTGCACTCCTTCTGCTTCCGGCTGCAGCCGGCGCTGCGGAGGATGGAAACGGAACATTTCCGGCGGAAAATGAGGACCATGCTGTGCTCTTCTCTTCCGCCTTTTCCTCCGCAGGGAGCGGAGAGGAATCGGAATCCACCCTTTACTTTAATGATGGCTTTGGGCGGATGACAGAATTTCATATGGTATCTGAAAACCAGGTGATGACCCTCACCATAAGGCAGAACATGAGGGTGGTGTGGAAGGGCAGCTGCCACGTGGAAAACAGCCGCTTTTCCGTGGTCCGCAGAGAGGGAGAAGGACATATCTATTTCCTCATCACCATGGGCGAGCATACCTATCACGGAGAAATCACCAGAGATGACCGCTGGGATGTGCAGGAAATCAAAGATGACCTTTCCCGTGGACCGGCCCATCTGCAGCATTCGATTTCCTGAATATTTTTCCGGCGGCAAACCTCCCCGCATAGCCGTAAGGAAGGCAGAATAGCCGGGAAAATGAGGATTTCCACAGCATGAGGAATATTTTCTACTGTTTTTTGACTTGCCATGGCAGTTTGTTGTATAATAAAACCAAAAGTCAAGCTAAATATCCTATTGTATGCTATTATAAAAAAATTGTTACAAGGTAAATGGAAAAGAGTTTCATTGGCGTCTTAGAGTAAGGTGAGAGTTATGAAAAGACAGATTCACTTAAAACCGGAAGATTTAAAAGGGAGCGATAAACTGGGGCTGACCTACAACCTGGGACAGGCTCATAAGATGATGCTGCTCCGCCAGTCGGGCATTATGAAGAAATTCGGACTGACCGCCCGCCAGTCCCTCATTATTGCCTATTTGTCCACCCATAAAAAAGAAGTGGTTACCCAGAAGACCCTGGAAGACCACCTTCACCTGACCAACCCCACCATTACGGTGATGGTCAAATCCATGATTGAAAAAGGCCTCATCCGCAAGGAAAGAATGCCCGATGATGCAAGGAAATACCGCCTCTTCATGACGGACAAGGCAAAACAGGTGGAACAGGCAAGCCAGGAGGCGTCCAAGGACCTGGACGAATCCTTCTACGAAGGCATTCCGGAAAGCGATATGAAGGTATTCAAAGGCGTCCTGAGCCGCATTATGAAAAACCTGGATATGGGCTGATTGATAAAGCATATGAAAAGAACTGTGAGAGAAGGGCTCACAGTTCTTTTTTTATGGCTGCAGCGGCGCTGATGGCGGAGGGCGGTGCCGGGAGGCTGTATTCCCGAAAGCAAGAGGGTTCAGGCGCCTCTCGGCGCCCCGGTTCTATGGTCCCTGCGCTTCGCGCCGAACCATGGGCTTTCCCCACAGAGCAGGCTGGTTCAGAGGGGAGGGAAAAGGTTCTTAAGATTGACGGGGCTTTCGCCCCGAGGGTTCTTAGGTTTGACAGCCCTTTCGGGGCTGAAGGTTGTGGTGGCGGCTGGCGCCGCAAGTATATACGCTGCCTGTCGGCAGCGGTGGTGGACGCCTTTAAAAATGAAAGGCGCCATGATGATAAAATCGAGGAGTCGCCCTGCGGGCGAAGCCCGGTTGTATGGTTTTTCATTCCGCGGAGCGGAATTACAAAACTCATCGCCCGAAGGGCGATACCACAACCCTCGGCGCCGCAGGCGCCGTCAAACCTAAGAACCCTAAGAACCTTCGGCCCGCCAGGGCCGTCAACCCTCACGCCGAAGGCGTGTCCAAATGCCGCCACCACCCTCTGAACCCTTTGAACCCGGGCCCTTTGGGCCCGCCCCCCTTTGGTGCCTGTCGGCACCACCTTCCCCCCGCAAGCGGGGGGACAATAAAATGGGGGATGGCTGAACCCTCTAAACTCGGGCCGCTCCGCGGCCCTTTTTATTTCAACCGTATAATCCTGTCCGCAAAGGCGCGGAAGAAGGGGTCCATTACTCCGCCGTCCATATTTTCCGGATGCCACTGGACGGCGCAGATGAGTTCATTGTCCCTGCTTTCCACCGCTTCGATGATGCCGTCCCTGGCGCGGGCGGCTTCCTTCAGGGAGGGGGCCAGCTTCTTGATGCCCTCCCGGTGACGGGAGTTGACTAAGAGGCCGTCGCCCAGGATATCGTGGAGGCGGCTGTCCTTTTCGATTTCCACATAATGGGTGGCTATATTTCCCGGCGCCTTCTGCATATGCTGGATAAAGGCCTTGGGGTTCTGGGAGGGCATGTCCTGCCAGAGGGTGCCGCCCAGGGCCACGTTCAGGATCTGCATGCCCCGGCAGATGCCAAGGATAGGTTTTCCCATTTTCAGACAGGCCTTAATGAGTCCGATTTCAAACATATCCCTCTTCTCATAGGTAGGCCCGATGCACCACAGCGGCTCTTCCCCGTAGAAACGGGGCGACGGATTGGGACCGCCGGGAAGCACCAGGGCGTCAAAGGTCTCCACGAATTCTTCCGGCGATGCATAATCGTCGTAGGCAATGATAATGGGCAGGATGCCTGCCTTCCCCAGGGCATTCAGAAGCGGCCGGGGCGCATAGTCCGCCATTTTCTGGTTGATGGGCCTCATGTCCGCCAGAAGCGTGTCGGCGGTAACCGCAGCGATTGGTTTATTCAAGATGAATTCCTCCTTTTGGGAAATATTTTTGCTGTCATAGCAATCATATCATAAGTGGGGAAATGGTGAGACAGCGGGGCAGTGAGACAGTGAGACAGTGAGACAGTGGGATAGTGCGACAGTGGGAAGGTGGGGCGGTACGGCTGCCCGCTGTCCCGTGCGGAGTTTTCCCGCCGACCGGCATTCACCAGCACTTTCTCACTTGCTGTTCTTACCAAGATCCTTCGCTTCGCTCAGGATGACGGATGACCGGCGGGAAAACTCCGTAACGCCTGCCGCCGACAGGCGGCAATAAAATTCATCGCCCGACAGGGCGATACCTTCCCCTCTGAACCTTCTGAACCTTTTGAACCCTCTGAACCCTCACGCCCGAAAGGGCGTGTCCAAAGGCGATACCACCATCCTCGGCCCAAAGGGCCGTCAAACCAAAGAACCCTCCGGCCGGCGGCCGGTCAATTTTAAGAACCTTTTTTTCAACGACGCTCCTATCCTCCGTCGCCTAACGGCGCCACCCCCTTCCTGAGGAAGGGGCTTTAGCTCTTCGCCATGCAGCACTTGTTAAACAAAAGTAAATCTCGTAACGCTGTCTTCATACTCATCGCCCGCAGGGCGATACCTTCCCCTCTGAACCCTCACGCCCGAAAGGGCGTATTCAAAGGCGATACCTTCCCCTCGGCCCAAAGGGCCGTCGCCCCCTGAAACACAACCCTCCTGCACAACCCGCGGCGCAGCCGCGGCCCTCTATAAACTGCGGCGTCAGCCGCCACCACAACCCTCGGCGCCGCAGGCGCCGTCAAACTTAAGAACCCTCCGGCCAAAGGCCGGTCAAACTTCAGAACCCTTCGCGCCCAAAGGGCGCGTCCTCTCTTCTTTCACAAATACGGCCTATGTGATAAAATAACTTAGAAGTATTGTCTTTTTTAGGAGGTGTTACGTTGTTCGCCTATGCGTTCACGTTTCTCACAGCCCTGGTGGTCACCTTTGTACTGACGCCGGTGGTGAAGAACCTGGCCATCCGTATCGGCGCCGTGGACAAGCCGGACGCCCGGAAGGTACATCACGGACTCATTCCCCGCCTGGGGGGCCTTGCCATTTACGCGGGCTTTATGGTGTCCGCCATTGCCACCATCGGATTTACCTATGACATGGTGGGTATCATGCTGGGGGCTACGTTCCTCGTTATCGTAGGCATTGCGGATGATGTGGTGTCCCTGCCGCCGAAGGTGAAGCTTCTGGGGCAGATCATTGCCGCCGCCATTCCTGTGGTGATTTTCAACATCAACATCGACTGGATTCATCTTCCCCGTCTGGGCATTATTTATCTGCCGGAAATTATTTCCCTGCCCCTCACCATTTTCTGGATTATCGGTTTCATTAACACGGTGAACCTCATTGACGGGCTGGACGGTCTGGCGGCAGGTATTGCCACCATTGCCTCCATTGCCATTGCCCTTCTGGCCTTCCAGATGGGACAGTGGGCGGCAGCGGCAGCCATGGTGGCCATGACCGGCGCCTGCCTGGCGTTTCTGCAGTACAATTTCAACCCTGCCAAGATTTTCATGGGGGACACGGGGTCCATGTTCCTGGGCTACATCATTGCCGCCGTTTCCGTTACCGGTTCCATGAAGACCGCGGCGGCTGCGGTGCTGGTGGTGCCGCTGGTGGCACTGGCAGTGCCCATTACGGACACTTTCCTGGCCATTATCCGGAGAAAGAGCAGCGGCGTGCCCATTTTCTCGCCGGATAAGAACCATCTCCATCACCGCCTTCTGGCCAAGGGCCTTACCCAGAAACAGGTGGTGCTCATCATGTATGCTTTGACCGCCTTTTTCTCCTGCGTGGCGCTCCTGGTTATCCATCTCCGCACTTTGATCGGCATTGCCATCGTGGTGATTGCGCTCATTCTTTTCATTCTCTGGGCCCGGAAACTGGGAGTTATGAAGGAAATCGTTCCTTCCCCCTACCAGATGGAACATAAGAAGGACAAGAAGAAATAGGATTTCATTTCCTGCTTTTCCTTTGGAAGGGAAAAGCCGTTATTTATAAAGAGGTATAGCATGAAAGTCATGACCATTTTCGGCACAAGGCCGGAAGCCATCAAGATGGCCCCCGTTGTGAGGGAGCTTCTGAAGCATAAGGAAATCGAAACGAAGGTGTGCCTCACCGCCCAGCATCGGGAAATGCTGGACCAGGTGGTGGATTTATTTCAGCTGCCTGTGGACTACGATCTGGATATCATGAAGAGCGGACAGACCCTTTATGACATTACCGCCCGGGTGCTCCGGGGTCTGGAAGAGGTGCTGAAGAGGGAAAAGCCGGACTATGTCCTGGTGCATGGCGATACCACCACCACCTTCACCGCCGCCCTGGCTGCTTTTTACCAGCAGATTAAGGTGGGCCATGTGGAAGCAGGCCTCCGCACGGGCAATCTCCTTTCGCCCTATCCGGAAGAAGCAAACCGTCAGCTCACCGGGGTCCTGGCCAATGTGAACTTTGCGCCCACAGAGACTGCAAGGCAGAATCTGCTTCGGGAAAACAAGAAGGACAGCTCCATTTATGTGGTAGGAAATACGGTGATTGATGCCCTTCTGAACACGGTGAAGAAGGACTACCATTTTGAAGACCCGGAAATCGAAGCCATCGAAGAACATAAGCGGGTCATCCTCGTCACCACCCACCGCCGCGAAAACCTGGGCAGCCCCATGCACCACGTATACCGGGCCCTCCGCCGTCTGGTGGAAGCGGTTCCTGATACGGAAGTGGTCTTCCCGGTCCATCGGAATCCCCTGGTTCGCGAGGCGGTTTCGGAAGAATTGGAAGGGGTGCCGGGCATCCATCTGGTGGAACCGATGGAATATGAACCTTTCACAAACCTCATGGCCAGAAGCGCCATCGTCCTCACCGACTCCGGCGGCATCCAGGAAGAAGCGCCGAGCCTTGGCAAACCGGTGCTGGTTCTCCGTGATACCACGGAAAGACCGGAAGCGGTGGAAGCGGGTACGGTGAAACTGGTAGGCACCGATGAAGAAAGGGTCTACGAAACGGCCTACAAACTTTTGACCGATGAAAAGGAATACAAATCCATGGCGGAAGCGGTGAATCCCTACGGCGACGGTCACTCTGCAGAACGTATCGTGGACGCCCTTTTAAACATCGAAGGACTCAGTGATAAAAAACCTACTAAATTTATAGCCAAGTGACAATGGTTATGGTATACTGTAGCAGTATAAACGCAATTTGTATTTAACGTGCCCATTTTTGTAAATGCAAATCCGGTGCTGCCGGACAGTGGAGAGGACATGGACAGGAAGAAGGAAAGGAAGGCCGATGATTTTGACCCGCTGCACAGCATTGCTGTGGCGTCGGGAGCAGGCCTTACCATTCTCTGCTCCATCGGCATAGGCCTCTGGCTTGGCATGAAGTGTGACGAATACCTGGGGACCACACCCTTCGGCATCATCATTCTCTCCATATTGGGAGCCATTTCCGGCATGTATTCGGTGATTAAACAGATTTTGGGAAAGAAATAGCATGAATTTTGACCTTACATTTCCAAAGTATGCAGCCCGCATGACAAAATGTCTTCTTGTGTTTCTGGTGGTCGGCACGGTAATTCTCTTTGCATGGAAGGACTGGACCTATGGCATAGCCTGGGCTCTGGGGACCCTTTTCCATATACTTTTTTATAGATTGATGGTGGTCAAGTTTAACCAGTGGGTTAAAGCTGAAAGGGAGCCGGAATTTATCGGACAGCATCTACTTATCTTCACGACAATGCGGTTCATTCTGGAAATACTATGCGCCCTGGCGGTGATTTTCAGCCCGCTGGATATACTTGCCTTTTTAGGTGGCTTACTTACACTGCCCGTCGCGTCTCTGGCTGAGCGCGTGGTCGGTTTAATTAAGGAATAGGGACTTTTTCTTGACATCCTTGTAAGAGAGAGGGGGTGAGATTATGCATCTGCACACAGGTACACACGTTGTAGAGCAGCTCTTCGGCATGTCTGTGAACATGGACACGATTTTTACCACATGGCTTACAGCCCTTATCGTTTTCGTTCTTGTCTTTGCTGCTACCCGGGGCAAATCACTGGTTCCAGGCGGCTGGCAGAATATGGTGGAATGGCTTATTGAAGGTTTATGCAATCAGTTTGACAGCAATCTGGGGCATAAATACCGTCAGGTAGTCAATATTCTTCTGACTTTTTTCCTGTTCATCTTTACAGCCAACCAGATCGGCCTTCTGCCTACAGAACATCTGACTGCTTCACCAACCAATGACGTGAACACCACACTGGGTCTGGCTATTGCCAGTTCCCTGCTTCTTCACTTCTATTTCATCAAGAATAAGGGAGTGGGTCATTGGCTGAAGCACTTCTTCGAACCGTTCCCGGTTTTCGTTCTGATGAACCTGATTGAAGAGATTGCAAGGCCGGTTACGCTGGCTATGCGTCTATTCGGCAATATCCTGGCCGGTGAAATCCTGCTGGAAATTCTGTATTTCCTCTGCCCGTGGTTCGTACCTATGATCTGGATTGCTTTCAGCTTGTTTGTCGGAGCAGTTCAGGCATACATTTTCACCACCCTGGCTTCCGTGTACATGAAGGAAAGCCTCTAATCTTCGGTGGAGCAGAGCGCCGCTCTTTATCAAACGGCACGGCACCGCCCGTCCAAACGGCTTGTCAATCTATCGGTACCGGCCGTCTCCGGAAATATTTAAGTGATTCTCAGGAGGAATTATTATTATGGATCAGACAATCGTCGCACAGTATTCTCTTATCGCAGCCGCTTTCATCGCTGGCCTGGCATCTATTGCAGCTGCCTTCTCCGACTCCAAAGCAGCTTCCCATGCACTGGAAGGCATGACCCGTCAGCCTGAAATGGCAGGCAAGCTCTTCACCAACATGCTGGTTGCCATCGGCCTTATCGAATCTATCCCGATTATTGCTATCGTTATCGCTCTGGTTCTCGTATTCGCTAACCCATTCCTTAAATAATATTACCCAATATTCTTAAGGAGGGATCGAATTGGTAGAACTGAATGGTACACTGCTGATTCAGATCATCAACTTCGTTATTCTGTGTGCAATTCTTGGTCATTTCTGCTATAAACCGGTACTGAAAGTTCTTGATGAACGTAAGAACCGCATTAAGAGTGATCTGGATTCTGCTGCCGCTTCCAAGGCAGACGCTGAAAAGCTGAAGGAATCCTATGAAGAACAGCTCCGCGACGCACAGGCTAAAGCCCAGGAAATTGTGGACAAGGCCGTCAAAGAAGCCAAGGTCCAGGCAGATGCCCAGATTAAAGAAGCTCATGCCGCTATTGAAAAGGAAAAGGAAAACGCAACCAAACAGATTGAGAGAGAACGCAAGGATGCTCTTGATGAACTGAAATCTCAGGTTGCCGGCCTCTCCTGCGAAATTGCAGCGAAGATCATCAGCAAAAATATAACGCCGGAAACAAATGACCGGCTGATTGCGGAAAGCATCGCCAAGCTGGATGCCCGCAAAGCAGGTAAGTAATTATGGATAAGAACGTAATCCTTGCAAAAAAGTACGGACGTGCTATCTATGAGATCGCTGCTCAGCAGAACAGCCTGAAAAAAACAGAAGAAGATCTGGTGCTGATTGCAGAAGCTATCCGCAAAAATCAGAACCTCAAGGATTTTCTGAATCATCCTCTGCTTGCCAGGGATGTCAAGAAAGATACGTTAACAAAACTCTTTGCAGACAAGGTACAGCCGGTTGTCATGCAATTCTGCTATGTGGTTATGGACAGAGACCGTTTTGATGTTTTCCCCATGATGGTCGACTACTTCGTAACCCAAGCCCACGAGGGCATGGGCGTGGAAGAAGCGGTGGTAACCTCCGCCCTCCCGCTCAGCAAGTCTCAGGCTGAAACGCTGAAGGAAAAACTCGCTGCCATTACCGGCAAGAAGATTCTCCTGAAGCAGAAAGTGGATGCAGCCTTAATCGGCGGATTCACCGTCCAGGTGGGCGACCGCCTCATCGATGGCTCCGTGGCTAGGTCCCTGCAGACACTGAAAGCGAAAATGATGCAATAATTGAGGTGACTTATAGGAAATGAAAATCAGTTCAGATGAAATCACATCTGTCATTAAAAAACAGATTGAAAACTACAAAGTAGACCTCAATGTCGATGAAGTTGGTACAGTCCTTGAAGTCGGCGACGGCATTGCCCATGTATATGGCCTGCAGAACTGCATGGCCGGCGAACTCCTTGAACTGCCGAACGGCGTTTACGGAATGGCGCTGAACCTGGAAGAAAGCAACGTAGGTGCCGTACTTCTGGGTCACTCTGAAACCATTAAGGAAGGCGACACTGTTAAAAGAACAGGCCACCTCATGCAGGTACCGGTAGGCAACGCAGTTATCGGCCGCGTTGTTAACGCACTGGGCCAGCCGATTGATGGCAAAGGTGAAATCAAAACCGACGAATATCGCGACATTGAAATCAAAGCACCGGGCATCGCCGACAGACAGCCGGTTAATGTCCCCCTGCAGACAGGTCTTAAAGCTATCGACTCCATGGTTCCTATCGGAAGAGGCCAGCGTGAACTTATCATCGGCGACCGCGGCACCGGTAAAACAGCCATCGGCATTGATACCATTCTGAACCAGAAGGGTCAGAACGTCATTTGTATTTATGTATCCATCGGCCAGAAGAACTCCAACGTTGTTCGCGTATACGAAAAACTGAAGGCAGCCGGCGCCATGGATTACTCCATCATCGTCCATGCAGGCGCATCCGAAGGTTCCCCGATGCAGTACTTGGCACCGTACTCCGGTGTCTCCATTGCAGAACACTTCATGCACCAGGGCAAGGATGTCCTCATCATTTATGATGACCTCTCCAAGCACGCCGTGGCATACCGTGCCATGTCCCTGCTGCTCCGTCGTCCACCGGGACGTGAAGCTTACCCGGGCGATGTATTCTATCTGCATTCCAGACTGCTGGAACGTGCAGCCCGCCTCTCCGATGCACTGGGCGGCGGCTCCATTACAGCACTCCCAATCATTGAAACCCTGGCAGGCGACGTAGGCGCATACATTCCGACCAACGTTATTTCCATCACCGACGGCCAGATTTATCTGGAAACCGGCCTCTTCTACTCCGGTGTCCGTCCGGCAATCAACGTAGGCCTCTCCGTATCCCGTGTAGGCGGCGCTGCCCAGATTAAAGCCATGAAACAGGTAGCCGGCACCCTCCGTCTGGACCTTGCCCAGTTCAGAGAACTGGCAGCCTTCGCACAGTTCGGCTCCGACCTCGATCCGGCCACCAAGGCACAGATCGACCGCGGCCAGAGAACCACCGAAATCCTGAAACAGCCGCAGTACTCCCCGTACCCCGTCGAAGACCAGGTACAGGCCATCTACGTAGCCGTTAAAGGATACCTCGATGACATCAGCGTGGACGAAGTCGTTGACTTCGAACACCAGATCCTTGCATTCCTCCACAGCAGCCATCCGGAAATCGGCGAAGACATCGTGAAGACCAAGAAACTCACCGATGCCAACGAAGAAAAACTGAAAGCTGCCATTGCAGAATTCAAAGAACGCTACAAAGCTAACAAAGCTGAAAAGTCTGACAAGGTAGAGGGGTGATCTGATTGGAAAGTACGCGTGATATAAAAGGGCGCATTAAATCTGTCACCAACATCCAGCAGATCACAAAAGCAATGAAGATGGTTGCCGCTGCCCGCCTGCGCAAAGCAGAAGAAAAGGCAAACGGCTCCCGTCCCTATGCTGAAAAAATCGGAGAGCTCCTGCGCCGTGCTTCTTCGGTAACACCCGGTTTTACCAGCCCCCTCCTTAGAGAAGGCGAAGTAAAGAAGGTCGGATATCTCGTCATCAGCGCAGATAAAGGCCTTGCCGGTGCTTATAACTCCAACGTTATGAAGCAGACCATGCACGAAATCTCCGGTAAGGATCGCTCATCCTATGCACTTTATGTGTGCGGCAAACAGGGTAGAAACTACCTTAAATTCCGCGGGTATGATCTTGACTCCTACCACTTCGGATTTTCAGATAAACCTCAGGCCCAGGACTCCATCGACGTAGCCAAAGAAATGGTTGACTACTTCGTGAAGGAAGAAGTGGATGAAGTTTATATTATTTACACCAGATTTATCACCGCTCTCCGCCAGCAGGTACAGGTAGAAAAACTTCTGCCCGTCCAGAACCCGGCAGAGGCGGACAAGGAAGCAGAAGGACAGCTCCAGGCGGAAGAACCGTATATGTTCCTCCCCGATGCAGCCTCCGTTCTTTCCAAACTGCTCCCTGAATATGTACAGGTCAAGGTTTACAACGCCATGCTCCAGTCTGCCGCTTCCGAACTGGGAAGCCGAATGGCTGCCATGTCCGCTGCTACCGACAACGCAACCGAAAGAATCGCCGACCTCAACCTTACGTACAACAAAGCACGCCAGGCCCAGGTTACCAACGAAATTTCCGAAATTGTCGGCGGCGCAGCTGCGCTGGAATAACCTATATCGATTAAGGAGGAATGCTTCTTCATGGCAAATGAACAGGAGATGCAGGTAGGTAAAGTCGTCCAGGTTATCGGCGCCGTTGTCGATATTGCCTTCGACGATGACAAAGAACTTCCTGCCATCTATAATGCAATCCATGTAAAAGACGACAAAGGCAGCGTTCCTGTAGATGTTATCTGTGAAACCATGCAGCACCTCGGCGACGGCGTAGTCCGCACCGTAGCCATGAGCTCCACAGATGGCATGGTACGTGGAATGAAAGCTGTCGACACCGGCCGTGCAATCGCTACCCCGGTAGGCGACGGCGTCCTTGGACGTATTTTCAACGTATTAGGCCAGACAGTAGATAAAGACCCCACACCGGTCAAAGCAAAAGACTACTGGCCTATTCACCGCCAGGCACCGGCCTTCAAAGACCAGTCCCCGGCAGCTGAAATTTTCGAAACCGGCATCAAAGTCGTAGACCTCATCTGCCCATACGCAAAAGGCGGTAAGGTAGGTCTGTTCGGCGGTGCAGGCGTAGGCAAAACAGTCCTCATTCAGGAACTGATCCACAACGTAGCATCCGAACACAACGGCTGCTCCGTATTCTGCGGCGTAGGCGAACGTACCCGTGAAGGCAACGACCTCTGGGGCGAAATGAAAGACTCCGGCGTATTGAACAAGGTAGCCCTTGTATACGGCCAGATGAACGAACCGCCGGGAGCCCGTATGAGAGTAGCACTGACCGGCCTGACCATGGCAGAATACTTCCGTGATAAGGAACACCAGGACGTACTTCTCTTCGTAGATAACATTTTCCGTTTCGTACAGGCAGGCTCCGAAGTATCCGCCCTCTTGGGCCGTATGCCATCTGCCGTAGGTTACCAGCCAACCCTGGCCACCGATATCGGCGAACTGCAGGAACGAATCACCTCCACCAAGGAAGGCTCCATTACATCCGTACAGGCAGTCTATGTACCGGCCGATGACCTCACCGACCCGGCTCCGGCTGGCGTATTCACCCACCTGGACGCTACCACCGTATTGAACCGTTCCATTGCAGAACTGGGTATCTATCCGGCAGTAGATCCGCTGGACTCCACTTCCCGTATCCTTGACCCGAACGTCCTCGGCAAAGAACACTACGAAGTAGCCCGCGGCGTACAGGCCATTCTGCAGCGCTACAAAGAACTGCAGGATATCATCGCCATCCTCGGTATGGAAGAACTTTCCGACGACGACAAAGTCATCGTTGCCCGCGCCAGAAAGATTCAGAGATTCCTGTCTCAGCCATTCTTCGTAGCTGAACAGTTCACCGGTTCTCCGGGAAGATATGTACCGCTGAAAGAAACCATCAGAGGCTTCAAGGAAATCCTTGCAGGTCAGCATGATGATATGCCGGAAGGTGCATTCTACATGGTGGGCACCATTGATGAAGCAATCGAAAAGGCTGAAAAGATGAAGAAAGGGGAATAAGCCATGGCTGATACCCTTACTAATCCTATGCACGTGGAAGTCATCAGTCCGGACGGCGCCATCTACCAGGATGACGGCGTAGACATGGTGGTGGCCCGTGCAGAAGATGGCGAATTCGCTGTCATGAAACGCCATCTTCCCCTTGCTGCCGCTCTTTCCATGTGCGTCGTGCGCATTAAAAAAGCGGACCAGGAGGAAAGAATCGCTGTCTTTGGCGGATTCCTTGAAACCAAGAACAGCAGAGTCAATGTCATCGCTCCGCTGGCCGAACTGGCGGAAAACATTGACGTAGCCCGTGCCCAGGCGGCAAGAAAGCGTGCTGAAGAACGGCTGGCCCACCGCACCGAAGACATCGATGTGGACCGCGCCAGACTGGCCCTCATGCGTGCCCTCATCCGCCTTTCCGCAACGAAAAGTCTCTAATTCCAACAAAGGAGCTGCAGATTTCTGCGGCTCCTTTGCTTTCCGTGAAATAAGGCTGTGAAAGAATGAAAATCATTCCTTCACAGCCTTTTCATGTGGTAAGATTAAGAAAATAGAAAGGAGAATGACCATGAGAAAACTGATTTTTACCCTCCTCACCGCCCTCTTCCTCCTCCTCCCTGCAGCCGCCAGGGCAGACTACACCGAGTGGAAGGACAGCGCCTATCCCTTCCGGTCGGTCAAAACCATTTATATCGATGAAATGGACACCGAAGGTCTCGAAGGACTGTCCATTTCCGAAGAATGGAAACTGAAAGATACATTCTACAAGAAAATTTCAAAAATCAATGACCTCACCATTCTGGCGGAAGAACCTAGACCCGAAGGAAATCTGATTTCCAGGGATAAAACGGAAGACGCCGTCATAGGCGGGAAAGACACCGCCATTCCCCAAGAAGCGGTGGCGAAAGGAGCAGACATCTACATCCAGCCCAGAATCACCACCTGGCAGGTGGACTCCTACCTGGTGCCGGCCCATACGGAATGGAGAAACACCGAAGTCCGCGACGCCTGGCGCGATAAAGACGGCAGATGGCACGAATACTACCGCACCGTCACCTACCCCGAATTCGTCCCCGACTACTGGGTCCCCTACGCCCAGGTCACCGTCACCTTCGAATGGTATGACACCAAATCAGGAAACCTCATCGCCACCAGCGAAGACAAAAGAGTAAGAAATGCTGAAAACCACCCGGAAGACCTGTACGGAAGAATCGTGGACCGGTTCGTGAAGAATGTGAAAAAGGCAGTGGGCTAGTGAACTAGTGGGCTGGTGAGCTGGTGGGCTAGTGAGATAGTGGGACAGTGGGGAAGTGAGACAGTGCTGTCCGCTGTCTGCTGGCTTTCTTCCCGCCGGGCGCTGTCATCCTGAGCCGCAGGCGAAGGATCTCGGTAAGAATAGTAAGTAGCGGAAATGAAGGTAAATACCAGTCGGCGGGAAGAGCTGGGTAAATGGTAAGTGAAGGTGGGCGCTCTGCGGGCGCCAATTTGTATACCGCCTTTCGGCGGCCCCCTTTGGTGGCTGCCGCCACCACCTTTCCCCCCCCGCTAAAGCAGTGGGACTATGGGCGCTGGGCAGTGGTGTTCATTTGCGTGTGGAACAGTAGTGAAGGAAAACCATACAACCGGGCTGCGCCCGTCGGAAATGCACCCCTATTGGTGCTGCGCACCACTTCTCCTAAAGGGAAGCATGTCACTGGATTTTCGGGTCGCTTTGCTCCCCTACAAATCCAGTTCCTTTGCCACCCCGGAGGGAGAAGTTTTAGCGGCGCTATGCTTTGTGATGCTTATGAGTTCATTGGTTCTCTGCGTATTGTTGTGCCCCCGCACAGCGGGGTGGCAAGGGAACACGATTCGTAGGGGAGCGCAGCGACCTGAGAATCGTGTGACACGCTTCACACCGTGGCAAAGGTGGTGCCGTAAGGCACCAAAGGGGGAAAAGCCACCGCAGGTGGCTAATTCAGCAGGAAGGCAAGCGTAGAAATGCCACTGCAGTCAAAATCGTACTTACCATTCCGGCAAGGCTTCTTTAGTGTCTGGCGTCACGCCCTCAGCGGAGTAAAGCGAGCACAACCCTTCTACACAACCTGCCGCCGAAGGGCGGCCACAACCTACGGCGGAGCCGTGCTCCCTCCGCGCCCGGAGGGCGCGAAACCCGGCCCTTATATGGTATAATAAAGGCAAGAAAGTATCAGCTGAAATCATAATAATAAAAGGAGGAAGAATCATGGACGAAATTTTCAGAAGAGGAACCTGTCGGTATTTCAAGGAGAAAATGCCGGTGCCGGACGATGAGCTTCTGACCCTGGTGAAGGCGGGCATGCAGGCCCGGGCGGTGGGGAACCAGAAATCCCGGGATTTCATCATTGTCACCAGGGAAGACCTGGTGAAAGCCATTTCCCACAACAGCATCATCGCCGGTCCTGCTAGAAAAGCATCGGCGGCCATTGTCATCGTAGGGAAGAAAGAGGGCATTTCCTTCCCCGAAGAATGGACCTTCGACTGTGCAGCGGCTGCGCAGAACATCCTGATCGAAGCGGAACATCTGGGACTGTCTACCCTGTGGATGCAGGTGTACCCCTACCAGGACAGAAAGGTTCACCTCTGCCACATCCTGGACATTCCGGACGAACTGGATCCCTTCTGCATCATCGCCGTAGGCTATGCTGACAAGACACCGGTCCGTCTCAACCGCTACGACGAGAACGCCGTATTCCTTGACCTCTACGGCAGCCACAAGAAGACTGTGTACACCGGAAAATAACGGCTGTTTATGAAATCATAAAGAAGGCTGAGAAAAAATGGCAATCATTTCTTCTCAGTCTTCTTTATATTTATATGATGCATGGCTAATTCCGGAGCAGCCTCCGTTTCCTCCATAAAACGAATATAGGGCCATATTGTCCAATTCATAATACAAAATGACCCTATTTTTGTTCAATTCATAAGACAAAACAATGGAACTGCTGAGGAAAAAGGAGGGGCTTTCCCACGTAAGCACCATCCGGCCATCGGGGGTTCATCTCAAGAACCTTTTTCCTTGAGCGAAGCGAACATAACCATTCTACACAACCTGCGGCGGCAGCGGTGTCTTTTTCTTTAAAATCTGCGCCCCCAGGGCTCCACCACCACCTTCAGCCCCATAGGGGCTGTCAAACCTAAGAACCTTCCGGCTGTCAGGCCGGTCAATCCTAAGAACCTTTTTCCTTTTGAACCCTCTGAACCAGCCCGCCGTTGGCGGGTCGAACCCTCTGAACCCGGTGCGGCTTTGCCGCGCCCCTTTCACCATTTGACATTCTGTGTTATAATAAATACATCGAATAAGTTAAATATATAATTTTAAAGGAGAGATACCAATGATTACCGAAATCCACAGCAATGAACAGTTTGATACAGAAATCACAAACCATAAGGGCTACAGCCTCATCGACTTCTGGGCCACCTGGTGCGGGCCCTGCCGCATGATGGCTCCGGTCATGGAAAATGCGGAGAAAGTGCTGGGCGACAAGATTCATTTCTGCAAGGTGGATGTGGACGAACTGCAGGACCTGGCAGGCCGGTTCGACATCATGTCCATTCCCACCATCATCCTCTTCAAGGACGGGGAAGAAGTGAACCGCATGATCGGCGCCGTTCCCCAGGAAGAATTTATCAGCCAGCTGGAAAACATGATGGCCTGATTTTCTCAAAATCAGGAAAGGAGGACTGCCTTTTAGGCGGTCCTCCTTTTTATTATGGCGGATAATCAAAACAGAAATAATACAACATTTACGCAGCTTTTGTTTATAAAATCTTTTGACAAAATAAATGAAAAAGGGCTTGCAACTTGGAAAAAAGATGATATAATATGTACATAAGTTGACCGATGGTCAACTGAAAGTACAGAAGCGTCTCTCCCGGTTCAAATCCCCATGAACCTAGGAAATATCGCTGATGCACGAAGAAAAGGAGGTGCGTTGATTCTTATCATTTTTACCTTGGATTTTCTTGATAATAATTTACCCTCTCTCCAAAAACCTGCTGGTTTCCCCGCCAGCAGGCTTTTTTATTTGCCCATGACAGTACTAAATGATAATGAAAGTGCCTAAAATCGTACCGGAGTTAAAGTTTCCTGTCGGTGTGCTGGGCATAGTGTATCATTTCAATAGGAAACCTTTCGCAAACAGTTTCCTGTCGGTATACTGGGCATAGTGCTTCATCTTAATAGGAAACCTTTCGCGCATAGTTTCCTGTCGGTATGGTTAACCAATGTGCCGTACCTCAATAGGAAACCTTTCGCGCAAACAGTTTCCTGTTGGTATGGTAGACCAATGTGCCTCATCTCAATAGGAAACTTTTCACAAACAGTTTCCTGCCGGCATGGTTAGCCAATGTGCATCATTTCAATAGGAAACCATTCGCAAACAGTTTCCTGCCGGTATGGTAGACCAATGTGCATCATCGCAATAGGAACCTTTCGCAAACAGTTTCCTGTCGGTATGGTACACCTATGCGTATCACCTCAGTAGGAAACTTTTCACAAACAGTTTCCTGCCGGCATGGTAGACCAAAGTACTTCACATCAATTTTACGCTCTAACAAATGCACATTATTTTTCTTTGCACTACTTATAAGTATCTTCTATTAGGAAAGAGGAAAGAGAAAGAGTATATTTAAACCAACACATCTAATTATGTGCACTTAGAATCTTATTTTGTTATGAAAGGAGGGGCCATGGGAGAGAAGGAGGAAGCGGTGGAGCGGCTGCTGGACGGGTACCGGCGGTATTACACCATTACCCGCTTCGATGCAGTAAGGGAGGAGAAAGCCCGTGGACTGGCGGAGGCTGTCCACCTGGAGAAGCCTTTCTTTTCGGGAAAGTCGGAGCTTTCGGCGGTATGTGAGTATTATGAACAGGGGGAGAAATATTTCCTCTTCCATTCCGCAAAGCTCTGGGCCACTGCGCAGGAGGAGTTTATTTTCCTCTTCAAAGTGCCCCGTCTTACGCTGGCGGTGTTTCGGGAGCTTTCGGAGTACGCCTACGAGGCGGGCATGGATATGGCCCACATCGGACCGGGCCATATGTACACCTATATTTCACCCCTGTTTATCTGCGATTCCATGGATGAGGAGGCGGCGAAGGCGCTGGTGAAGTGCCACCGTTACAAGTCGTTCCGCTTTTCTTTCCACGGATGGATGGAATACCATGCAGGAGCATTGGAGCTGGAAAGCGGGAAATTTTATTTCAACCGCGCAGGAAGGTGCATGGAAAAGGGACTGAAAAAAGTATTTGAGAATTATCCCTTTCATCAGGAATACATGAAAGCGGATGCCTGACTATCCACCGGTAAACCGGTATTTCAACCCTCACGAAAGGGGGCCGCTGTATGAATACCCTTGTATTGTTAGCTGTGTGCTTAGTGATCCTTTTATGCGGATATATCTTTTACGGCCGCTGGCTGGTGAAGCAGTGGGGCGTAGGGAAGGGTGACATTCCTACCCCCGCCCATACCATGGAGGACGGCGTGGACTATGTGCCTGCCAAGGCGCCTATCCTCATGGGCCATCATTTTTCGTCCATCGCCGGCGCAGGCCCCATTACGGGTCCCATTGGCGCCGCCATGTTCGGCTGGCTTCCGGTGACTCTGTGGGTGCTGGTGGGCGGCATTTTCTTCGGCGGCGTCCATGACTTCGGCGCCCTTTTCGCATCGGTGCGCCACAACGGCCAGTCCATCGGCGAAATCATTTCCGCCAATATGTCCAAAAGGGCGAAGCAGCTCTTTATTATTTTCTCCTACCTCACCCTCATCCTGGTGGTGGCGGCCTTTGCGGCCATCGTGGCTTCCACCTTTGGTGCGGTTTATGAAAACGGTGTATTGAACGAAGCGAAGAGCGCCACCCAGGCTTCTGTGGCCATGGTGTCTCTCCTCTTCATTGCCGTGGCCATTGTATTCGGCTTTGCGGTATACCGCCGACACACCGGCATGGTGGCTTCCACCATCCTTGGCGTAGCAGCCATTGTGCTCTGCATGGCCATCGGCATGAATTTCCACCCCTTCTATTTCTCCACCCACACCTGGATGTGGCTCATCGGCCTTTACATTACCATTGCCTCCGTCACTCCCGTGTGGATTCTCCTGCAGCCCAGAGATTACCTCTCCTCCTTCCTGCTCTACGCCATGCTCATCGTGGCGGTGGTAGGCATCGTAGGAGCCCATCCGGATATTAACCCGGACCTTTTCCCTGCCTACACCGGCTTTGCCGTGGACAATGGAAACGGTACCCAGTATCTCTTCCCCATCCTCTTCACCACCGTAGCCTGCGGTGCCATTTCCGGGTTCCATTCCCTCGTTTCCTCCGGCACCACCTCCAAGCAGCTGGATAAAGAATCCGATGCGAAACCCATTGCCTACGGCGGCATGCTGCTGGAATGCGTACTTGCTATCATCACCCTCTGCGCCATTGCCTATGCCAGAGAAACCGGCCATGTGAAGGGGGCTACCGACATTTTTGCCGGCGGCATTGCAGCCATGATTGCGGCCATCCCGGGCCTTGCGTCCATGGAAAAAAGCATGTACACCCTGCTGGTGCTCACCTATTCCGCTTTCTGCCTCACCTCCCTGGACACCGCCACCAGACTGGCCCGCTTCATGTTCCAGGAATTCTGGCTGGAACCGGGACAAACACCGAAGGACATTGACGGCACCTTCAAGAAACTCATGGTGAACCCCTACTTTGCCACCATCCTTACCGTGGTGCTGGGTATTCTCCTCGGCATGGGAGGCTTCATGAAAATCTGGGGCCTCTTCGGTGCAGCCAACCAGCTTCTGGCGGGCATCGGCCTCCTGGCTGTGGCCACATGGCTGGGCAATGCAGGGAAGAACAATAAAATGTTCCTCATTCCCATGACCTTCATGATGATTGTCACCCTGAGCTCCCTGGTTATCATCGTAAGAAACCAGATTCTCATGATTATGAACGGCACCACCGACTGGGGCCCCTACGCCCAGGCCGGCATCGGCATCCTCCTCATCGGATTGGCCCTGGAGCTGGCAGTGGAAGGATACCGCACCATCATCCATCAGCGGAAACAGGCAAAGCTGGAAAAAACAGCAGAACTCTCCGGACTGGATGAAATGGAAGATTAAGTGTAGAAATAAAAGCAGCGGAACCGTAAGGACCGCTGCTTTTTTATGTGGGGGATAGTGAGATAGTGGGCTGGTGGATTAGTGGACTGGTGGACTAGTGAGTTAGTGAGATGGTGAAACAGGGGGACAGAGGGACTGGGGAGTAGGGCGGCTGCCCGCTATCCGCTGCCCGCTTACCGCTATCCGCTTACCGCTGTCCGCCTTCTTCCCGCCGGGGCCGTCATCCTGAGCGTCAGCGAAGGATCTCGGTAAGAGTAGTAAGTAGGGGAAATGATAGTAAATATCGGTCGGCGGGAAGAAGGCAGGCAATCAGACAATCAGACAATCAGACGTCAGACGGCGCAGGAGCTTTGGGAAAATGGAAAATGGTAAATGGTAAATGAAGGTGGGCACCCTGCGGGCGCCATATAAATGCCACCTGTCGGCGGCAGATAAACCATACAACCGCCCTGCGGGCGTGGGAAATGCACCCCTATCCCCGCCTGCGGCGGTACTTCCCCCGGAGGGGGAAGTTTTAGCGGCGCTAAGCAAAGAGCGACTTAAGTTAGAACTAAGAGAAGCGGAGAGCAAACCTCCCCCTCTGGGGGAGGTGCCGTAGGCAGAAGGGGTGCATTTCCCACGGGCGCAGCCCGGTTGTATGGTTTTTATTCCGCGAAGCGAAATTATAAAACTCATCGCCCGAAAGGCGCCGCACCACAACCCTCTGAACCCGCCCGCTGAAGGCGGGCAGAACCCGTTGAACCCTCTGGACCCGGGCCGCGGAGGGGCCCATAGCGCCACCACAACCCTCAGCCGCCAGAGCGGCTGTCAAACCTCCGGCTCAAGGCCGGTCAATCTTAAGAACCTTTCCGCACACAACCCTTCTACACAACCTTTTTATACAACCTACGGCGGAGCCGTGCCCCCTGCGCCCAACGGGCGCATAACCTTGGCCCCCTGTTTTATTACTCTATAGAACATTCTCTTTGATTTGCACGATAAATGGAGTACAATATAGAAGAGAAGGTGCAAAAACCGCTAGAGGAATATTTTATAACATACTGTGGTTTGATGATAAGGGCTGCTTTTCCCTTAAGGAAGCGCTGATTAAATCGTTATCGGATTTCATTCTTGTATTTTTATTCAATGCAAGGAATCAGTCGACGCGAATAGCGAGCTATTTAAGGAGACTGATGACGCGGCATTGGATAAAAATACATATGAAATTTGATTCTGCGAATTAATCAGTGCTTCCTTAAGGTGGCAGGACATGGGTGTTTCTCTTGAGCATGGTAAGAAGGGGAGCTTATGGATAGGAATGAAGGTGTACTGAAATATCTGAATGATTTTCCGGGAGGAGTCTGTCTTGTTTCCCGGGACGAAGAGGAAAGGATTCTGGCGGTGAACCGGGAGGCCCTTCGCATTTTTGAATGCGCTTCGGAGCAGCAGTTCATGGAATTTACGAAGGGACTTTTCAGGAACCTCATGGCAGACGAAGATGCCCATTCCCTGGCCGGTTTGTATCAAGGCAGTGAACGAAGGGGAAATTACAATTTCTACGAAGGTTCCAGCAAAACCAGGACGGGCCATTTCATCCGGGTGGAAGGTGTTTTCGGTCCGGCGGTGGACGGGAAGCGGGGGGCCCTGTGGGTGGTGGGCCTGGCGCAGAGTGATGTGCGCCAGAGCGCCCTGGAGAAGGACAGCGATACCGGTCTTCTGGGACCCCATGCTTTTTACCGGAAGGCGAAGCAGCTGCTGAAGGAGGAGGAAGCCAGCGGTATCTGGGGGCAGCGGGTGCCGGTATTTATCAACCTGGTTCACTTTTCTTCCTTTAACAGCAGCTATGGCATTGAAGCGGGAAATACCCTGATTTACCGGATTGCCCAGGTCCTTCGCGCCTGTTTCCCCCATGCGCCGGCAACCCATCTGGGGGCCGACAATTTCATGGTGCTGTCATCCAGGGACCATATCACCATGCGAATGGACAGGATGGTCAAAGAAATCAATGACCTCATTCAGGACAGGGCCATTCGCTGCAAAGCGGGCCTTGTGCTCTTTGATAAGGACCATGTACCGCCGGAGAAGCTGAAAACCATGAACTGGCGGGATCCCTTCGATATGGCCAAACTGGCGGCAGACTCCATCAAGGAGGATGGCAACCGGAGCTGGGCGGTGTATACCGAATCCCTGGGCCGGGATATGGTGAATACGGCCTTTGTGCTTCGGAATTTTGAAAATGCCATGGAAAAGGGTCATATCCATGTGTACTACCAGCCCATAACCCGAGCCCTTACGGGAAAGGTCTGCGGCCTGGAAGCCCTGGCCCGGTGGGAGGATCCGGAGAAGGGCATGATACTTCCCGGCCTCTTCGTCCCTGTATTGGAGAAGATGAAGCTCATCCATCTGCTGGACCGCTATGTCATCGAATCCACCGCCCGGCTTTACCATCAGCTGAAGGAGGCGGGCCATCCCATTCTTCCTGTATCGGTGAACCTGTCCAGAGTGGATTTTGACATCATGAAGCCCTTTGATTTCATGGAAGAAATCATATTCCGCTACCAGGTGCCCCGGCAGTTTTTCCACATCGAAGTGACGGAATCGGCGCTGACCAGGGACAGGGGAGTTTTGAAGAAAGAACTTCTCCGCTTTAAGAAGGCAGGGTACCGGCTCTGGCTGGACGATTTCGGCAGCGGATACTCTTCCCTCAATGTGCTTCAGGAGTTTCCCTTCGACCTGCTGAAAATCGATATGGCCTTCCTCCGGAATTTCAACGAAGAGAGCCGCAAAATCATTCGGTCCATTATCCTCATGGCCAAGAACCTTTCCGTCCACACCCTGGCGGAAGGGGCGGAAACGAAGGAGCAGGTGGATTTCCTGCGGGAATCGGGCTGTGAGGAAATCCAGGGGTATTTCTATGGGAAGCCCATGACCAGTGAGGATTTCGAGAAAAAGCTGATGGAAGGCACCTATGTGCCTGAAGGACCACTGGAAAGTGTGGTCATGAACCGGGTGGGTCTGGTGAATGTGCTCACTGACAAGCCGGTGGGCCTCTTCCTGAATCGGAAGGACCGGTTTGTACTTCTTCTGAAAAATGACGCCCTGCAGCAGGTGGGGAAAGATGTATACGGCGGCGGAAACATTTATTTTGAAGGAAATGAAGTGCCCCACAGCCATCCTATTTATCCATGGATCCAGGCCCTCATCGAAGGCAGCCGGGCCAGCGGGCAGGAACAGTCGGTGGTGGCCATGCGGAACGGTTTCATGCTGAAGAATACCATGCATACGCTGGCAGGAAATGAGTCCCTCTGCGGCGGCACCGTATCCATCCTCAATATGTCCGTGAAAGATGAGCATGGCCCTGTGCAGACGTTGGATATGCTTTACAGAAATATGATGCGCATTTTCGATGCCCTCTACTACTACCAGGGGGATAAACAGACGGTGGACGTCATCCTTTCTTCCATTCCCGGCATGCGGCCGGGCTCGGCCCTTACGCCTGCCCAGTGGCACCATCTGGCAGACTATGTGCACCCAGACGATCGGGAACAGTTCCTCCATTTTATCCAGCCGGAAAACATCCAGAAAACAGCGGCCGCTTCCATCCATCGGCTGTCGGCCTCCCATTTCCGCATCAAGGACAGCCATGGCCGGTACCGGTGGAAAGAAGTGATAGCCATGGTCATGGGGAAGGCGGAGGAGAACCATATCCTCCTGGGCGCCAAGGACACAGTCCTTACGCCCCTGCCGGAGGCGGAACGGGCAGAATTCCTCCATCTCTATGCAGCATCCCTGCTGGGAACCGGCAAAGAGGAAACGAAGGAAGAGAGAGATCGGAACTTTGCCCGCGCCCTTCGGAGGAAATCGGAATTCAAATTCTTCTGGAAAGACAGAAATCGGAGGTTCCTGGGCGCCAGCGACGCCTTCCTCCACTACTACGGATTTTCCGATGAAAAGGCCATTCTGGGAAAAACAGATGAAGATATGGGCTGGCACCTGGGAGACAGCACCTACAAGGTAGAAGAAGAAAAGGTGCTGCAGAAAGGACTTGTTTCCTACAATGCCCGGGGCAAGTGCATCGCCCGGGGAAAACTTCACTCCATTCGGGCCACCAAGGTGCCTGTGTATGAAGGCAATGAAATCATTGGCCTTCTGGGCTGGTTCGTGGATCTGAACGATGAAACGGCCATGAAAGAAAAGGACAGCCTCCGCAGCTTCACCAATGAAGAAAGCGGTGTCCTGAGCTATCGGGGCATCGTCATCGAAGCGGAGCACTATGCCGACGCCTTCCAGAGTACCGGCATGAAGTACGAAGGCATCCTTCTGGACATCCCGGCCATAGAAGACTTCGGGAAAGCCTATGGCAAAGACAGCCGGAGAGAACTGGTCCGCCGGATTGTCAAAGAAATCAGGGCCAGCTTCGGTGGGAGGGCCATCATAGGCCGTATGAGCGTGAACCGCTTCCTTATCCTTCATAACATGGAAGATAAGGGAATCACAGAAAAAGAACTGGATACACTCTCCAGAAAAATTCATGAAATCCACAGCGTAGACGGCTGCCCCTGCACCCTCTTCCTCCGCTCCGCCCGGGTGGACTGCACCGAAACCGAAGACATTGATGAAATGAAAACCCTCCTCCTTCGCAGGGCTGCCTACCACGGACAATAAGAAAACGCCTCTCATTGATGAGGGGCGTTTTTTGTATGGGAGATAGAAGATAGAAGGTAGAAGATAGAAGGGCATCGTGGCAATGAGTCAATGGGCCCTGTACCTTTCCGGCGGCACCCCCTTTGGTGGCTGCGCCACCACCTTTCCCCCTAAAAGGGGGCACCATGGGTGCCGGGCAGCGTGCCACATGATTCTACAGGTAAGCATAGAGAGGTCTATTCTGCCCCCTGAATAGGGGGAAGTCCCGCGGAGCGGGATAGGGGGTGGCCGCGTCAGCGGCCAATTCTGCTGGATGGTATATGCTGCTTATGACGCTATCGGCAGGCAGCATTCCGGCTATTCCCCCTTTGGTGGCTGCGCCACCACCTTCCTCCACGGGAAAGCATGTCACTGGATTCTCGCTCGCCTATTGGCTCCCTGCGAATCCAGTTCCTTTGCCACCCCGCTAAAGCGGTGGGACTATGGGTGCTGGGCATGGTGCCGCATTCCCATAAAAAAACGGCGCCGAAAGGCGCCGCACCACAACCCTTCCCCCTTTGGTACTTCGTACCACCTTTCCCCCGCAAGCGGTGGCACAATGAACCCTCCGGCCCATAGGGCCGGTCCAACTTATGAACCTTCAGCGCCCGCAGGGCGCTGAACCAAGGCGGCCCTTAAATCTTTGAATTCGGGGACATGCTGGTGTCACCGGGGTCCCAGGTGACGATTTTTCCGCTCTTCAGGCTTTTCTGCACGTCGATGGTGCGCTGGTTGGAGGAGCCCTTGAAGAGGAGGGTCACGTCCTTTTTGTCCAGCATGAATTCGCCGTCCACCAGTACGTCGATCCGTTTCAGGAGTTCCATGGTTTCCGGCATGACCTTGGCGAAGTGGCCCAGGAGGTCCCGGTCGTAGAGGTAGCCGGTGAAGCACCAGATGGTTTTGTGGGGATAGAGTTCCTTGAACCGTTTCACCAGGGGCAGCAGGCCTTTCTGGTTCACCGGTTCCATGGGTTCGCCGCCCAGGAGGGTGAGGCCTTCGTAGAATTCATGGCCCGTTTCTTTGATGATGTAGTCTTCTACTTCCTTGGTGAAGGGCTTGCCGTAGTTAAAATCCCAGGTTTCCGGGTTGAAGCAGCCTTTGCAGTGGTGGGTGCAGCCGGAAACGAAGAGGGAGAACCGGATGCCCGGACCGTTGGCTATGTCGTATTCTTTAAAATTGGCGTATTTCATGGATGGACTCCTTGCTTATGTATAAGTAAAAAGGAGGCGCGGAGCGCCTCCGGATTCAGAACCCTTTTGGGCTGAAGGTTTAACAGGTTCAAAGGGTTCAGAAGGTTCAAAAGGTTCAAAGGGGAAGGTGGCGTCCTGACGGACGCTTTTTATATGCCGCCGCGAGGCGGCATTTATACTCATCGCCGCGACGCGGCGATACCACACCCTTTGAACCCGCCTGCCGAAGGCAGGCAGAACCTTCTGAACCTTTTGAACCTGGGCCGCGAAGCGGCCCTTTCTATCAAAGATGCAGCACGCGGTCTTTGATTTCCTGGGTACGGCCCTGGTTCCAGAACTGGGTGCCGATGTAGCCGCAGGTTCTTCTGGCCACGCTCATCTTGTGCTGGTCCCGGTTGCCGCAGTTGGGGCATTCCCAGACCAGCTTGCCGTTTTCGTCTTCCACGATTTTGATTTCTCCGTCGTAGCCGCAGACCATGCAGTAGTCGCTCTTGGTGTTCAGTTCGGCGTACATGATATTTTCATAGATATACTTCATCACCGTGAGGACGGCGGGGATGTTGGTCTGCATGTTCGGCACTTCGATGTAGGAAATGGCGCCGCCGGGGGAGAGTTTCTGGAAGTCCGATTCGAATTTCAGTTTATGGAAGGCGTCAATCTTTTCTGCCACGTGCACGTGGTAGCTGTTGGTGATGTAGTTCTTGTCGGTGACACCGGGGATGATGCCGAACCGTTTCTGCAGGCATTTGGCAAATTTGTAGGTGGTGGATTCCATGGGGGTGCCGTAGACGGAGTAGGAAATATTTTCAGCCTTTCTCCATTCGGCGCATTTGTCGTTCAGCTTCTGCATGACCGCCAGGGCAAATTTCCTGCCTTCTTCGGTGGTGTGGGAAACGCCCAGCATGCGGACGCACATTTCATAGAGGCCTGCGTAGCCCAGGGAAATGGTGCTGTAGTTGTTGAAGAGGAGTTTGTCGATGGTTTCGCCTTTTTTGAGTCTTGCCAGGGCGCCGTACTGCCAGAGGATGGGGGCTACGTCGGACACGGTGCCAAGAAGCCGCTCATGGCGGCAGCGGAGGGCCCGGTGGCAGAGTTCCAGGCGGTCTTCCAGGATTTTCCAGAAGCGGTCCATGTCGCCGTCGGAGGAGCAGGCCACGTCCACCAGGTTGATGGTGACTACGCCCTGGTTGAAACGGCCGTAGTATTTATGCTCGCCGTGGGGTCCAAGGCCTTCGGTGTCGGGGGTGAGGAAGCTGCGGCAGCCCATGCAGGGGTATACGTCGCCGTTCTTCAGGCTCTTCATGATTTTGGCGGAAATGTAGTCCGGTACCATTCTCTTGGCGGTGCATTCCGCAGCCAGCTTGGTGAGGTAGTAGTAGGGGGAATCGTCGTGGATGTTGTCTTCGTCCAGCACGTAAATGAGCTTCGGGAAGGCCGGGGTAATCCATACGCCCTTTTCGTTCTTCACGCCCTGCATTCTCTGGCGGAGCACTTCTTCGATAATCATGGCCAGGTCTTTTCTTGTCTGTCCGTCGGGCACTTCGTCCAGGTACATGAACATGGTGACGAAGGGGGCCTGTCCGTTACAGGTCATAAGGGTGATGAGCTGGTACTGGATGGTCTGGATGCCGGATTTGATTTCTTCCTTCAGCCGCCGTTCCACGATCTTTTCGATGATGGATTCGTCCATGGATTCGCCGGTTTCTTTTCTTTCTTCAATCACTTCTTTCGTGATTTTCTTGCGGCTGATGTCCACGAAGGGCGCCAGATGGGCCAGGGTGAAGGACTGGCCGCCGTATTGGTTGGATGCCACCTGGGCCACGATCTGGGTGGTCACGTTGCAGGCGGTGAAGAAGGAATGGGGCTTTTCAATGAGGGTCTGGCTGATGACGGTGCCGTTCTGCAGCATGTCTTCCAGGTTGATGAGGTCGCAGTTGTGTTCCCTCTGGGCGAAATAGTCGGCGTCGTGGAAATGGATGATGCCTTCTTCATGGGCCTTCACGATTTCCTCCGGCAGCAGCAGTCTCTTGGTGAGGTCCTTGGACACCTCGCCGGCCATGTAGTCACGCTGGGTGGAATTGATGACAGGATTCTTGTTGGAATTTTCCTGCTTCACTTCTTCATTGGACAGGTCGATGAGGGACAGAATGCCGTCGTCGGTGGTATTGCTCTTGCGGGAAATCTCCCTCTTGTAGCGGTAACGCACATACTTCTGGGCCACTTCATAGCCCCGCATTTCCATGATGCCCGTTTCCACCATGTCCTGGATATCCTCCACGTTCACCGCATGGGGGTAGGAAGCAATCTTCCGGGCAATGTTATCCGCCACGGCGCGGATCTGGAATTCATTCATCTGGTGGATGGACTCCACTTCCTTATTCGCCTTGCCGATGGCGTTGATGATTTTGGAAATATCAAAAGACACTTCCTGCCCGTTACGCTTTATGACGTTCGTTTTGACGTGAATAACATCCATATGATCCCTGTTTTCCATGTGAGACACTCCCCTGTTCAATGATAGTTTAGTTTTCTGCTCGATAATGTGAATAGTAGATGAAATCATGCATTCTACTAAATGTAGTTTAGACATACAAATAGAGGCACAATATATTGTACCGGACATAATCATACACCAAGTGGGCCGAAAAAGGAATAGACAAATTTGGTCCTTAAGAGCCCTCTCATCCTTCGTTCGCCGGCAGGAAATTTCGAAAAATGCCGATATTCATTGAAAAGGGAAGAATTTGAAGAAATGGATGGGAGGGAAGAAAACCTATGGAATTTTTCTATAGGGATGTATAAGGATAGTGAGCTGGTGGGCTGGTGGGCTGGTGAGCTAGTGGGCTGGTGGGCTGGTGGGATAGTGGGCTGGTGGACTAGTGAGACAGTGAGACAGTGGGATAGGGGGAAAGTGGGATAGGGGAATGGGGGCTGGCCGCTTACCGCTTACCGCTGTCCGCCTTCTTCCCGCCGGGTGCCGTCATCCTGAGCGTAAGCGAAGGATCTCGGTAAGAATAGTAAGTAGGGGAAATGATGGTAAATACCGGTCGGCGGGAAGATGAGGAAATGGTAAATGGTAAATCGTAAATGGTAAATGGTAAATGAAGGTGGGCGCCCTTCGGGCGCCAGTATAAATGCCGCCTGTCGGCGGCAGAAAAACCATACAACCGGGCTGCGCCCGTGGGAAATGCACCCCTTCTGCCTACGGCACCTCCCCCGGAGGGGGAGGTTTGCTCTCCGCTTCTCTTAATGCTAACTTAAGTCGCTCTTTGCTTAGCGCCGCTAAAACTTCCCCCTCCGGGGGAAGTACCGCCGCAGGCGGGGATAGGGGTGCATTTCCAACGGGCCGCAGGCACGGTTGTATGGTTTTTATTCCGCGAAGCGGAATTATAGAACTCATCGCCCGAAAGGGCGATACCACACCCTCTGAACCCTCTGAACCCTCTGAACCCTCTGAACCCTCTGAACCCTCTGAA
>ERZ791907.312-NODE-312-length-58223-cov-19.360645_pt1 | contig 58223 bp, 48 predicted proteins | sample MGYA00510145_ERZ791907 | MGnify/ENA primary metagenome ERZ791907 (study PRJEB30046, sample SAMN00792089) | human gut metagenome | study: EMG produced TPA metagenomics assembly of the A metagenome-wide association study of gut microbiota in type 2... | reverse complement strand
TGCGCCGCCAGCGTCTCCAGCGGGAGCGCCGCCTTTCCGAACGGTGCCGGGACAGTTGTTCCGTCCGGACTCGCCGGAACAGGCAGCACCAGAACGTCATACGCCGGCACTTCCTCCAGCGTTTCCGCACTGTGCAGCCCGGACTGCGCCGGAAGTCCCAGCGTCCATACGTCTGCCCCGGTCTTTTGCCGCAGCCGCCGGGCGGCGTACTGCTGCCGCAGGTCTCCGCCTGCCACAAGAATCACATTGTCGGATGTCATAGTTTTTCCCTCCGCTCCGCATTTCTGCGGTTTTCCACAGTGAAAAAGTGATGTTTTCAACAGGTTTTCAACTTTTCCACTCATTTCTACGTGGAAAACCTGTTGAAAGCACTGCCGCAAGGCATTCCTGAAAAATAGATTTCCGGACAGCACACAGCGCTGCCCTTACATCCTTAACGTATGCAGATTCGGGAAAAGGGGTGCGGAACATTTGGTCTCTTTCTATATAAGGATAGATAGAAAAACCAAAAGGCGCTCTCCCAGCGGAAAGCGCCTTTCAGAACCCGTCTGCAAAAGACCGGGTACATCTTATTTCGAAATGTTAACCAACCAGACCGGAGCGTTCGATACCTTCGGTGAAATACTTCTGGAGGAACACATACATAATCAGAATGGGCAGAATTGCGATCAGACAGCCTGCCTCCATCCAGACGATCTGTTCTCTGGGGCTGACATCTGCGTTGTTGAACAGCTGCTGGGAAAGCAAGGTGCTCAGATTTTTCAGCATCAGCGCAATGGTCTGGTTCTTGGTGAAGAAGGTGGAGCTGACATAGTAGTCATTCCAGTACCAGACTACGGAGAACAGGAACACGGTCAGAAACGAGGAGGATGCGTTGGGGATCATGACCTGGACGAAGGTGCGGAGCGGACCGCAGCCGTCCAGATATGCGGCATCTTCCAGCTCCTTGGGCAGACCCTTGAAGAACTGACGGAAAATGAAGATCATCAGTCCGGCACGGATGCCGTTGCCCATGGCTGCCGGCAGGTACATACAGAGCTTGGAGTTGATGAGATTTACCGACAGGCTGCCGAAACCGAAGTTCCGGAACATCATGTACTGGGGAATGGAGATGATCTGCGACGGCACCAGGATCATCATGACAACGATGCCGAAGAGAATGCCCTTTCCCTTGAACTTGAACCGGGCGAAGCCATAGCCTGCCAGTGCGCAGGATGCCACCTGTACCAGCGAGCAGCCCACATTCAGCAGGAGCGTGGTTTTCAGCGTGTTCCAGATGTCCATGACATTGGCGGTGTCCTTGATAACGCTCCAGGTGAGGTGACGAGGAATCCACATAACGGTGGGGTCGCTCATGTCCGTGGGGTCACGGAACGCACAGCTGATCATATAGATCAGCGGATAGAGGATGACAAAGCAGAGTCCGAAGAGGATGAAGAACCGGAAAAACGGCCAGACTGCCTCAAACACCCGTTTCCGGCGCATATAGGCAATCTCAGATTTGTTCATGCTCTTCATGCGGATCTTCCGAGCCTCACGCTTGCTCATGCCGTTGCCCACCTGGGCATCCGCTTTCGGGGATGCCAGCGGCTTATTTTTTGTTGTTTCCATAACTGACATCTCCTTTTTAGTCTACTTCGTAGTAAATGAACTTGTTGAGGATTGCGGTAATGATACCCACCGCCGCCAACACGATGGCGAAGTATACCCACGCCATTGCCGATGCCGGGCCGTACTGCCAGTCGCTTTGCAGGTCGAGGATACGACCCATGACCACGTTGTTCGGGTCGGTAAAGGAATCAATGATGGTAAAGATAAAGCACGCCAGGATCATGGGGCTGACATAGGGCAGGGTGATCTTCCAGAAGTATTCCCACGCCGTCGCACCCTCCATCTGCGCCGCCTCCTTGGCGGAGACCGGAATGTTCTGGAGCGCCGCCAGGAAGATCAGAATCTGAATGCCGGAGTTCCAGACGATGCCGAAGATGTTGTCCGACACCGTTTCAATGGTGGTCTGCATACTGTCGGAGATGCCGTAGATGCCCAGGAACTCCATCAGCTGACCCAGCAGGTCAGTGGAGAACATGGTGGAAAACTGGCTGGCATCGCTGTTGCCGGTGCTTTGCAGGTTGCCGTTGATGATGTTGTACACCGGACCGGTGGCAATGATGACCGGGAGGAAGAACACGGCACGGGAGAATGTCCGTCCCTTGAACTTCTGGTTCAGAATGACTGCCACGAACAGGGAGAACACCAGAATCAGCGGCGTTTTCCAGGCGGTGTCTTTCAGCACCTTGACCAGGTACTGGCGGTAGTTCGGGTCTACGTTGAACGCATAGTTATAGTTGTCCAGTCCCACAAACGGACCGACCATGCCGCCGGTGTCCGGGCTGACTTCCCGGAACGAGTAGAACAGGGATTCCACCACCGGGATCAGAAAGAATATGAGTGCGCCGATAAACCACAGCGCAATGAAGCAGTAGCCATACATACTCTTTCGTTTTTCATATGCCATTTTCATGCTTCGTTCCAGCTCCCTTCTTCCACATAATCCGCCATGGCGTAAGCCTTGCCGTCTACGGTGACGATCTGTTTCGACAGGTCGGTTTCTACCACCGTGCCGTTTGCATATGTGGTGGTAATGACATCGCCGTTTCTCTCATAGCCGGTGATGGTCTGGTCGCCCAGTCCGGAAAGCACCGCCTTGGAGAACGCATAGCTCTGTGCCGCATAATCGGTCCAGCTTTCGGCGCTGGCATAATAGAGACCGTCCAGCGCAGTGTCTTTCAGCGTGCTGGTCTCTTCGCCGATCATGTCGAAGTGCAGGCTGCTGCCGGATGCAATGGAGAGCAGCACGGTCTCTTCCGGCGTTGCCGAGGCATTCACGGCGCTGCCGGCATAGGATTTCAGTCCGTGCATCACGATCTGATAGAACGGGATGTCCTCATCAAACACATCGAATCCGCTGGACTGCAGCGGCACATCGGTGATCTCCTGAACATAGGGCAGCGCATAGGCGTTTGCCCCGTCTGCCAGCAGGGTGATGTCTCCGTCTGTGATCTTCTGATAGGACTCTTCCAGCAGCTGCTGTGCCTTATCCCGTGAGATCTCCTGCTTGCCGTAGTCCCCGTAGAGGGCTGTGGTCAGACTGCCCAGGGAGACACGGGACAGGGATTTATCCTGATAGTTCCCGGTGAGCTTTTCAGCGATCTCGGTGAAGGTCGCCGGAGACAGCAGGGACAGGGGCTTGTTTGCCGTACTCTGTGTGCCGTATGCCAGGTTGTAGTCATAGATGCGGGCATAGGAACCGGAGATGCGGACGGTAGTATCGGTAAAGGTGTAGTACCCGTTGCCGGACTTGAACGTCTCATTGTCCGTTGCCGGATACAGAGTCACGCCGTTGGAATCCGCATAGCTCTGCAGCGCCTTCCAGTCGCTGTTTCCGCCCAGGCAGCCGGCAGCCTTTGCCTTCAGATCCACCTTGCCGGAAATGCCGGCGTTGGTCCAGTTGTAATACTGCACCTTCATATTCTCGGCGCCGCCGTCCGACAGATCCTGCAAAATCTGCTCCGCCTGCTCAAAGCTGGTGAGCGCTGTTTTCATTTTCACCGGCACGCCCAGCACGGATTTCTCCTTTATGGTGCCGCCGTAGAAGTTGAGGTACAGTCCGGGGTCGGTGTCCTCTGCCGTATCAGTCACCCCTGCCTCTTCGGTAAGGTAGTTCCGGTATGCCTCAGCCACATCGGTGTAATCCGGGGTGTCCTCGGTCTCCAGCGGATAATACCGCACCGCCAGCGTATCGGTTTTCATGTCGCCGTCCTCGAACACGGTGAGCGCCGTGCTGTTGTCGCCGGACATATAATAGGTATCCGAGTCCCGGACGGTGAAGTCAAAGCCGCAGATGTTGAAACTGCTCTTGGACTGTCCGCTGACGCTTGCGGTCAGCTTGGCGTTGGAGTCGCCCTCGGTGCAGACCACCATCATGGCGTTGTCGCCGTTGACGATGCCGTACATGGGCAGATAGACCTGCTCAGTCACAGCCGGCTCGGTCTGTGCCACGGCGGTGACATCCGAACCGTACACATAGCCGGTATAGGATTTCGCCGTTTTCTTCCCGTTGTTGAAACGGATTAGTGCGCCGCTGCCGTCCGGGATCACGAAATAGCCCGTGTCCGCAGAGGACGCTGCGCCGAAGCTGCTGAGCACGGAAAGGGATGTGACCAGCTTTCCGGACTGTGAGGTATCTTCTTCCTCGATGTCGGCAGTGTCGATCTTTGCCTCCAGGTAGTCATCCTCCAGGGTGTAGGTCACCGGAACGGTGATGCCTGCCTTTTTGAAGGAATAGGTGATCTTCACGCCGCTGCTCTTGTCCTTGACCTTAATTTTGGCGTCGCCCCTGGAGCGCATATTGGTAGTACTCCGGGCATCCGGTTCGCCGTAGACCATTTTCAGCGAAGAGGACAGGTCCTCTACAATGGTATTGGTTGCGGTCTTGTCGTGTCCCACGTTTTCGGGCGTAGACCACCACATTTTATCTTTCGCCTTGTCGTAGAGTCCGATGACTGCGGTGTCATCGTCCACATACAGCGCCAGCTTGTCGTTTTCCGTGACGAACCGTGCAGAGGAGATCACGGCATCATAGGTATCCGCCAGCACCACCTGCCAGCCGTCCTCGTTGGTATAAGTGACTTTGCCGTCCTTGACAGCACCGTCTGTGGTATAGCTGCGTTCCACTTCGTCGTAGTCCTTGTTGTACAGCTCCAGGGTCTTGTTGTCCCGGGAGCGGAACAGCAGCTCGTTGTCCAGGGAAGAAACGATCTGGCGCACCATGGTGACCTTGGTATATTCCGGGTCCATGTACACCAGCCAGCGGCTCTCCGGGCTTAAAAATACCACGAAGTCGCTGTTGTCGCTGTCCTCTTCCAGGGTGCAGACCACCTCGCCGGTGGCATCGTCGATGCCTGCCAGCTCGATGTCGTCCAGCAGATCCACCACATCCTCGTCGGAAATGGTATCCTCATAGTCCTCCGGACGGTAGTAGAATGTGATGCCGTCGCAGGAGTTCTTCTTCTGCATATACTGGGTGACCTGCTCTGCCGTAATTTCGATCTCTTCCTGGGTCTCTGTGCGAGTCGCCTCTTCTTCGGCATCCGCCTCGCCGTCTCCGGCGGTCTCATCGGGTGTGCCGTCTGCCACCGGCATATCTTCTGCGGTGTCAGCGATGAGGGCGATATCCTCTTCCCCCTCCGCCGCAGCCGGCAGAGAGACCGACGTCAGGCAAAGGCTCAGCGCAAAAAGTCCGGCAGCCCATTTTTTCCAATTCTTCAAGGTTGTTCCACCGTCCTTTCTATACTCTTACCCGATAGGTGATCTCCGTGTAGACGGAGGAAATGAACACGTATACCTGCTGGAACAATGCCACCAGCAACACCAGCAATATCAGAATGATAAGCATTGCTACAAAGGTGAGCAGCAGTGCCAGAATGGTCTTGCCGATCGAATACTGATGCACCGCCTTAATGGCATTGAACATCAGGAGCACAGACCATGCCGTACTGATTACCGTGACGCAGGTGATGAAGATCACCTCGTCCTGAATCAGTACATGGGACAAGATCGTCCGGATATACAGTCCGGCAACGTAGGGTATCAGCGAATAGGCACTGTAGATATAGATTTTCTTGATCGTGCCCTCGCCGTCCAGCAGGGTGCAGATCGACCAGTTGCCGATGACGAATACCAGAAATACGGCGATCGTCTGGACGATATACGGGACGATGCTGAACATCTTGGTATTGGTAACGGCGAATTGATAGCCCACCAGGTTATCGTGGATGATCTGTGCCACGAACCAGAGCAGCACCACGATGGTGGCGTACAGCACCGAGCCGCCTTTTTTCCAGCGCAGATCCTCAAAGCCCTCAAACGGGTGGAACACACTGTGCTTGACCCATTGCTTTTGTGTCAGATCCATCATAGCAGCATCACTCCTCCTCTCCCTCGTGCAGCATTTCAACCAGATTCTTCGGCTGGTTCTTTTTCTTCTTTTTGTTGCGGAAGTGGAAGAATACCGCCGCAGCGATCAGCACCACAACCACCAGGATGATCCAGGTGAAATTCTTGTTCAGCCATTCAGAGCGATAGCCCTCGAATGCCTTATCGTACAAATTGCGGGACTGCGCCAGCTTGGCATATTTCATTGCCCCGGCATAGTCGCCCTCATTATAAAGCGCCGACGAGATGCCGATGTATGCCATCTGGGAGTTGCCGTCCCGTTTCAGCACCTCACGCCACGGCTCCAGCGCCTCCGCATAATAGCCGGCATTGTACAGGGATACCGCATCATGGACGATGCCGCCGAATTCCGTCTCGGTGAAGATGGTGACGGTGTTCTTCATGGCATCGGAAACGTAGATGTTCTTTCCCATAGTCTCCACGGCGGAGACCTTCATGGAAAAGCCGCCGATCTGGTCGGCAGTCGTTCCCAGAATGAACAGCAGATTGCCGTCCTCGTCGTACTGGAACACACGTCCGGTCTCCAGATCCAGGCAGTTGATGCGTCCGTCGTCGTCGATGTCGATGTCCACCATTTGGGTGGTGTAGTTCTCGTTGGCGGTGGAGTCATAGACCGAGTCCAGGTCGCCGAATGTCACATCCAGCGAAGTGAACAGGTTATATCCGGCAGGGTTCACCTTTTTCACACGGTCCGTCTCAGAGGAAGAGGACTGTGTTACCGTATAGATAAAGCCCTCTTCGTCAACGTCAAAGCTGGTGATGCCTGCCGCCACGTTACGGGACGAGTTGGCACGCATCTCATCGGTGGCGAACAGGTTCCAGAAGTAGTTCGCCACCACCTCTGCGGTTGCGTCCACGGAGTTCGCACCGAAATAGCCCTGGAATTCGCCGTCGCTGTTGAACATTGCCGCACCGTTGGTGATGTTGTTCAGCACCATATAGATGTTGCCGGCTTTGTCCGCAACGACTTTCTGGGGCTTAAAGGTCTCATTTTCATACAGGGTCGAGTCCGGCCGTTTCAGTTCCATCTGCACATTGCCGTCCAGATCGCACACCAGCAGCCGGGAGTTTCCGGTATCTGCGATGTACATACACTGGGTCTCCTGAGACACATAGATGCCCTCCGGATCTTTCAGCGTGGTCTCGCCGTCCTCGGTTTTCAGCTTGTCATAAATTCTGGTCGCCTTTGAAAAATCGCCGTCTGTGACAACGATGCGGTTGTTTCCGCTGTCTGCAATATAAAAGCGATCCTCCCAGTCCCGGAACAGATCGGACGGGGTGTTGAATGCGCCGCAGCCCAGATCCTGGCCGCTCACGGCACGCTGTGCCGCATAGCCTGCCTGCGCCGGAACCGCCTCGCCCCAGCAGTCGTAGTTATAGACGTTGTAATGTTCCGCCGAAACCGCCGGAGCGCCTATGGCTGCCGTCAGCATCAGTGCGGAAAAAACTGCCGCCGCCAGATGGTTTGCCTTTTTCTGCAAAATCTTCACCCTCCCTTAGTCCTTGATTCCGGAATGTGCCATGGTCTCGATGACCTGCCGCTGTGCCAGCATGAAGATGACGATCGGCGGCACCAGCATGAACACGGCGGCCGCCATTGCCACGCCGGCTCTCGCCAGACCGGCAGATGCTGCCTGCTGCACCACGGTGGGCAGGGTCTTGAGGGATTCGCTGAATACCAGCGTACCGCCCTGGATGTTCCATGCCGCCTGGAACGAGAAGATGATGACAGTCATCAGCGCCGGCTTCTGGTTCGGCATGACCACCTGCCAGCAGATGCGGAACATTCCTGCGCCGTCTACCTTCGCCGCCTCGATCATGGCATCGGGTACCTGGGTCATGGACTGGCGCATCAGAAACAGGTTCATCGGCGCAGCCACAGACGGCAGAATCAGCGCCCAGTAGGTGTCGATCATGCCCATCTTTGCCATGACCATATACTGCATGATATAGATGACGTTGCTCTGATACAAAAGGGCAACGACGATGATCGCATTGATCGCCTTTGCACCGGGAAAACGCACCTTTGCCAGACAGAACGCCGCCATGGCGGAGAAGATGACCTGGCACACAGTAACGGATACGGTGACAAAGATACTATTAAATACATAACGGGAAAACGGCACCCACAGGTCGGAGCAGAGCCGGAACATGGCGCTGTAGTTGGACAGGGTGGGATCAATGACATACAGTTTCGGCGGGAACACGAACAGTTCCTGCACCGGTTTCAGCGACATGACCACTGCCAGATAGATGGGCAGCGCCATGAACAATGCCAGCACCAGCAGGAACACAAAAATCCCCACCGTGCCGCCGATCTTATGCCCGGCACGCTTGGTCGATACCTTCAGGTGTGTGCCGTATACCTTTTCTTTTTTTGCCATACTGCACACTCCTTAGTCCATATACTTGCTGAGGACCTTGCCGATCAGCTTGTTCAGAATATACATCACGATAAACAAGATCATACAGATCGCAGAGGCATAACCCATCTCATAGCGGATCCAGCCGTAGTCATAGGCGTGGTTCATGATGGTGTGCGCCTTGTAGTCCGTGCTGGGGAATCCCACCAGATTCTGGGAGACTGTGCCGGCGGTGAAGGAGCTGACGATCTGCATGACTGCCGCAAACATCAGCTGCGGTCCCATGGACGGGATGGTAATGTAGATCAGTTCCTGCCAGCGGCTCTTGATGCCTTCGATTGCGCCTGCCTCATACTGCGAGCGGTCGATGTTCTGGAATCCGGCACGGAGCGCCAGGAATCCGGCGCCCAGGCTGATCCACATCTGCACCACGATGGTGACGCCCAGCACATAGCTGCCGTCGGTCAGCCACTGGATGGGCGAGCTGATGATGCCCAGATCCAGGAGGAACGAGTTCAGATAGCCGTAGGAGTCGCCGCTGAAAATCAGTTTCCAGACGGTATAGACGTTCGCCATGGACGGCGCATAGAAGATCAGGGTAAAGATGGTGCGGAGTTTCGGGTGCAGCTCATTGATGAGCCACGCCAGCAGGAAACACAGCACATAGCTGATCGGACCGGTGAACAGGGCGAACACCAGGGTCACACGGATGGACTGGATAAACACCTTGTCCGAGAGGAACAGGGTGGTATAGTTGGACAGTCCCACAAATTTCGGCATCTGTACCATGTTGAAATCCGTAAAGCCCATCGGCAGGGACATCACGACCGGTACGATGGTGAATACCAGGAAAAACAGCATGAATGGAGCGATCATCAGATAGCTCGCCTTGTTCTGCTTGACTGCCAGCCAGGTGAGCCGCCGGTTTTCCTGTCGGGTTCTTTTGCCAATCTCGGCAGTATCCAAGGGGATTCCCTCCTTTTCGTTAAGTATCTAATCCGAGGTTCTCACGCTTTCTGGTGATCTCCTCGTTGATGTCCCGGTTGTACGACATCAGCGTATCACGGGGATTCTCGTTGTTGTTGACGACGTCACGGAATGCGTTCATCACATTTCGGGTGACGGAATAGGATGCCGGGATGATCGGGATCTCTTCCAGTTCATCCATTGCGCCCAGAATGGTGTTTGCCTCATCGGTGGACCATGCCAGCTGGGTGAGCGCCTCGGTGTTTGCCGTTGCGTACCGTCCCATCTGTCCCAGCAGTCCCTCGATCTGGGTGCCGTATTCTACCTGGACATCGGTGGAGCAGAACCACTTGAGGAACGTCCACGCATTTTCCAGGCCGTTTGTCTTTTTGTCTACCTTATTAAAGATGACTGCGCCGGTGTTGTTGGAGTTGACGGCGTGAGAAATGGTGCCGTCCTCCCGGAGCGTACCCGGAATGGGAGCAAAGCCCCACAGTCCGTCGATCTCCGGCGCTGCCACTGCCAGCTGGTTGAAGAAGGTGCAGTAGTCTGAAACCACAATGGGATATTCCCCGGTACGGAACCGGCTGAACGCATCGTACTGCTGGTCGAAGTCATACTTGGTGTAGAAATCCGTCCACATCTCAAATGCGTCAATGGCAGCGTTGGTATTAAAGGTAGTCTCCGTCTGCGCCGCATTATAATAGTTCTCGCCACGCTGGAGCAGCAGAGACGCAAAGGTCAGACCGGATTCCGTCGCCGCAGAGATAGTTGCCTGGTTGGCATCCGCCGCAACCGCAGGCAGCACCAGACCGGCAGACATATAGTTCCGCTGGAGCGCCGGGAGCGTATCGATCAGATCTTCCCAGGTCTGGGGTGCCTGGGTAAAGCCCAGTTCGCTGAGAACGTCCTTGCGGTAGAACATCATCGCCCAGCTCCGGGTCAGCGGCAGACCGTATGTGCCGCCTTCGTACTGATACGGCACCATGGCGTTTTCCTGGTACAGCTTTGTCATTTCGTCATAGCCGTCCATTTTGGAAACGTCCGCCAGCAGTCCACGGGCAGCCAGGTTCACCGGGAATTCGCCGCCCAGGAACAGGGCAACGTCCGGACCTTTATCCGCCAGTGTCGCCTCGACTACGCCGCCGACTACCAGGTTAATGGAGATCGGCACGTTGTACTGCTGCTGGAACTCCGATTCTACCAGGTCTTTTACCACCTGCGCCTGGTCACGTCCCAGGGACACCCAGACTTCGATGGCATCGTCCCCTGTGGTGGAGGACAGCGAGTTATAGCTTTCGTCCCAGGATGCCGTAAAGCGCTGGAAGCTATAGGAGAGGGAACTCCAGAATCCCGCCTTGATGGACGGGAAATCCTTGTCCGGAGACGCCAACTCCAGATAATCCACTTCCAGCGGCTGGTCACGATAGTCACGCATCCAGGAGGAAAGGGATGTGATATAATCCTTGATCTGGGACAGATAATTCGGGATCTTCAGCGGATCGTCGACGCACTTGTCCAGGATCACGGTCATCTGTTCCAGCGACGCCGCCTCAGAACCCTTGGAGTTCGCCAGCGACTCAATGTGTCCCTGGATCTCTTTCAGTTCCCCGGAAATGCGCTGGAATTCGTCTACCAGTTCCGGGATCTTTTCGTGTACATAATAATCGGTGTACTTGTCCGGCTCCGGTCCGGTGATCATCACGATCTTCCGGTAATAGGTGTTCAGATCCAGGACAATGGCATCCAGCTGACGCATGGAGTCGCCGATCTCGCCGGGGATGACCTCCATGGTGATGGTGTGTTCTTCCCCTGCCGTGAGGTAGACATACATATCCTCGCTGTCCCCGTTCTGGACGGTGGTCATGCGGAAGTCGGTGTCGTAGTAGAACTTCACCTGGTCAAATTCCTGGCTGGGGACTGTGCCGTCAATGTAAATGCGGCGGTTGGAGTAAAAACCACGCATTTCTTCCTGGCGTGCCTTGACACCCAGCTTATACCAGCCGTCTCCCGGCAGTGCGTTTGCATCCACCTTCCAGGTGATGGTCTGGAGCGCCTTTTCCCAGTTGCCGCTGCCGATGGTGTTGTACACCATGTGTTTCGGGTCAGAGGGCGAGATGGCGCTGGTGGAGTTGTCATAGGTCGGATACAGCACGGAATCCGATTTCAGCACGGCGTTTTCGCCTTCGATGCGGACAACGCCGGAGGGTGTATCTTCCTTGGACACCGCAGCATTGACGCTGTCGGTATATTCCGCATAGGTGGGAACTTCGTCCGGCTGTGCAAAGCGCAGGGATTCCAGGGCGAAGTATGCCTTCTGGGAGGAAAGGGTGATCTCATGGGTCCCCTTTTCCAGATAGAAGAACACCGGGTCATTGAACAGACCGTCCGAATCGCCGATCCAGCTGGTCTGCCACAGTTCGGTCTGTTCCTGTGTCGGACGCACCTGGTTGCCGGAATCGTCGGTCTTGATCTCCGACTGATTCTGATATACCTTATTTAATTTGAGACGGGATGCCGTATCATAAGGCACTTCGCCGTCGATTGCCAGAGACACAGAGATCTCGGCAGTATTGGAGACGATGGGACAATAGGATGCCTGCACGCAGTACAGCCCGGTCTCCGGCACATTCAGCGTATAGCTGAAGCTGCCCTCTGCGCTGTTCCAGACCAGCACATTTTCCCGGCTCTCGCCGTTCCGGTCGGAATAGCTGCCGGTCTCATAACCGGTGCAGTCCGCCTTCTGGAAATCTGCGCCGCTCAGCAGGATCTCCGCCTCGGGGCGTGGTTCGTCCCGATAGGTGTCGTAATAGTCGCTGTAGGTCTCCTGTTCCTCATAGGAAAGGTCGCCGCCGGTATCCGTTCCGGTCTCTTCCGCAGATACCGCCGTGGTCTGCGCTGTGTCTGTGCTTGGTGCCTTTGCCGCAAATGCTGTGGACAGGGGCAGCGCCGCCGCCGTCATCAGACAAGCCAGCACGGCTGCTGCGGCACGGCTGTGCCATTTGTAGTTCGCCAAGGCTCTTCCACCCTTCTTTCTGTCTGCTGCGATGACAGACGTATTCCGGAGCGTGTCTCCGGAAAAATACACTGCACGTCTTTTCGGGATGCCACACTCTAACCTTCTGTGCAAGCTGCACAGATCGTCACTTTTTCTGCGGATGACCGCATCTCCAGCGGCGCACCCTTCGGGAATTCTACAAATTATACAGAAATCCCGCAAAACAGTTCCTAAATATTATAGCAATTTCCGGTGAAAATGTCAAGCGAGTGAAAATCCGGGGCGGATTTTTGTTCATTTTGTGAAATTTGGAAAAAACGGCGAAATTGCGTGGATTTTCCGGTGCTTTCCCACAATTTCTGCACACTTTCACGGATTTAGCCGCAAAAAAAATTTATGGAAACACATGGAAGTTACAGATTGTGCAAGCTGCCGGCGCAGAAACGAACGGGTTTTTGAGCCTTTTCACGGGAAAATACACGCAAAAATCCGGTCTGCCCCTTGACAAACTGGATGGAAACGGGTATAATGAAAATAGAAAGAGCATACCGGCAGACGGTTGCTCCCATGAAATAGGTAAATAAGAATTAACCGCTTTCAGTTTGGTCGCAGAGGGCGGTTATTTCTTTTTGTGATTATCATGGAAAATTGTATATAACAAGGATGCGAATGCAATCAGAAGTGTCAGAAGCGCTAAAAGCTCTGACCATGTTACGTAATGTTCCATTGTATCACCTCCCATCGTATCAAATACATGGGAGCTGGAAATCAAACCGTCCACCGTTTTCGGTATGCCCTAGGGTATTATTATAACATATTTTGTCGAAAACTGTCAAGCCGCAGGCACGCAAAAAATCCGGTCTGCCTCTTGACAAACCGGATGGAAACGGGTATAATGAAGATAGAAAGAGCGCATCGGAAACGGTCTGTTCCCACTAAGATTGTTATTTAGAAATAACCGCCTAGTTGGACGCTGGGGCGGTTATTTCCGTTTATTGCGGTTTTGCAAAATCAAAATGAAAATAGAGCCTATTTGGCATCTTTTCGCACGCATCTTGCTTGCAGATTTTCGAGTATTTTCCTTTCATCTCTCAAAAAATCTGACTGCGCAATCTGCATGCGACCAGATGTCAAATAGGCTCTTTCATACAACATTGCACAAAGCAAAAAACTCCATCCAAGTCATCGCAATCATTCCCTTCCGGGAGCAGGATTAGACCGCCGAATACACAATACTATGTACCCGTTCCAATGCACTCTGATTGTTATTATACCACATTCTGCCGAAAACTGTCAAGCCGGAGATACGCAAAAAATCCGGTCTGCCCCTTGACAAACCGGATGGAAACGGGTATAATAAAGATAGAAAGAGCATACCAGCAGACGGTTGCTCCCATGATAGAAAATAGTAAAAGAAATAACCGTTTCCTAGTGTGGTAGCTGAGGGCGGTTATTTCTTTTTGTGATTGTTATGGAAAATCATATATAACAAGGATGCGAATGCAATCAGAAGTGTCAGAAGCGCTAAAAGCTCTGACCATGTTACGTAATGTTCCATTGTATCACCTCCCATCGTATCAAATACATGGGAGCTGGAAATCAAACCGTCCACCATTTTCGGTATGCTCTGGACTCTTATTATACCACATTCCATCAAAACCTGTCAAGAAAACAAAAAACGGAGACCCGATCTGACTCGGTGTCTCCGTTTTTTCTGCACTTACATCGGTGCAGAAGGGGTTGGATGAGGGGAATGTTTTTTACCTGAAAATAGGCATATTTCAAGGAGATAGCTGTTTTATGCCAAAGCGTCAGATTGCCTGTGCTCAGAACGGGCGGTTATTTCCGCCGCCTCCCGGGCCGCTGTTGCCGCCGGAACTAGCAGATACGGCCGTACCGCCGCTGATCGTTCCGCCGTAGCCGCAGCGGTTTGTGCTGTCCTGGCTGGCAAAATAGGTCGTACCGGAGAGTGTGCCGCCGGTATAGCAGGTGACGCTGGATTCCTGGCTGCACATTACCATTTCCGCAGAGCCGTTCGGCAGGGTGAATGTGGCAAGCACATTGCCGCTGGCATCGGTAAAGGTAATGGTCTGACCGGCAGAAACAGAGGCCGTAGACAGGAAGGAGTAGCTGCTGGGTGTTTCAAACATATCGCTGCTGCCTGCCGCAATGACCGTGCCGCCGGAATAGGTGATGGAATTGTTGCTGTCGCCGCAGTCCAGCGGGCCGTTTCCGCCGCCGGTTTGGGATACAAAGACATAGCCGCCGTTGAAGTAGATATTGCCGTTGGAGTCCAGACCGTCGCCGGCTGCATTCACATAGGCATAGCCGCCGTTAAAGGTCATGGTCTGGCCGCCGTCACTGGAACTTCCGCCGCCGGGTCCTCCCCAGCTGCCTTGACCCCAGCCGCCGCTGTTATTGTTGCCGCTGCTGTCTGCGCCGCCTGCGGCATTATAGCCGTCGTCGCTGGAGGTTACCATAACCGTACCGCTGTTCTGGGTGATATCCACGCCTTCGATGCCCTCATAGGACTTGGTGATGTTCACATAAGGCGCATCATAATCGCCGCCGGTGCTGCCGATGGTCAGAGCATGGTCACTGTGTGCGCCGTCGTCTGCGGTCGCCAGTGTCATGCTGCCGCCCAGCAGCTGCATATCGCCGCCGCAGTGGAGGCTGTCGTCGGAAGAGTCAATGGTGATCGTGCCGCCGTTGACGATCAGATCGCCGCCGCTCTGCCAGGTCGTGCCTGCCTCGTCGTACACGCCCACAGCCTTGATGCCCTTGGCGCTGATGTCGGTCTTGTTGGAGTTGCCGTCATTGCCTCCCATGCCGCCGCCCCAGCCGCCGTTGCCGCCGGATGCGCTGCCGGTAAAGTTCGAGCCCTGATAGGTGGTGATGTTCAGTTCGCCGCCGTTCATGGTAAAGGTCTGCTCTGCCTGGATGCCGTCTGCGTAGGAGTCGATGTTGACCGTGCCGCCGTTGATGGTGACATAGCCCTTGCCGTCCTCGTCGGAGTTGGTCTTGATGCCGTCGCCGCCGGAGCTGCCGTTATTGGTGTTTACGGTCACAGACAGGCTGCTGTAATCGGCGGCATCCGGGTCGCCGATGCGTACCGAATCATTGCCACGGATGCCGTCATCTGCGGCGTTGACAGTAATATTGCCGTTCCAGATCTTCAGATCGTTCTTGCAGACGATGCCGTCCTCGGTATTGCCGTTGACGATCAGCGTACCCTTGCCCTTGAGCTTCAGATCGTCACGGGAGAAGATCGCCCCGTTTACGGTGTTGGTATTGCCGTCGCTGTCCACATAGGTATCCGTGTGGGATGTGCCGTCCGAAATGGTGTTGGTCGTGCCGTTCTTGGCAGAGATCTGCACCTCATCGCCGATCGCCTCAACATAGATGGGCGCAGCGCTGCTGTTGGAAAGGGTCAGTCCCTCCAGGTTCAGCACCACCTTGCCCTCCGGCTCTGCCGTTTTGTCCACGTTGACGGCAAGCTGTCCGCTGGTGCTTTCGCCGCTGACAGAAATCTCACTGGATGCCGTAATGGTGACATTTGCGCCGGAGATGGTCAGATTGGACGGATTGGAGACTACGCCGCCGGAGGCGTTGGTTGCCGTCACGCTGCTGCCGCTGTAGACCAGGGCAGTGACAACGCTGTCATCATCCGGGAGTTCGCTGCCGCCGGTCAGTTCCTTGACATCGGTGAACTTGGTCAGCGTACCGGTCATGGCAAATGTGCCGTTGTCCGAACCGCTGTGGTTCATCTGCGTGCCGCCGGTATAGAGGGTATAGCTGTCTGTGCCGGAGAGCTTTGCGCCGCTTGCCAGCACATAGGTGTACTTCTTATTCGGCGTCATTTCAAAGACAGTATCGCTGCCCTTCTTCAAAGTCACAGCGTTGCTCTTTTTCCACTCTGCCGCATAGTCCAGCTGTACCACGCCCTGGGTGCAGCCGGAAGTGTCTACAGTCACTGCCGCACCGGAAGAATCCATGCCGAATGCGTAGTCGGTGGCTGTCGCCAGCACATCGCCGCCGGTAATGGCGAGTGTGCCGTTTTCATCCAGGGTAAAGCCACGGTCGCCGCTGGCGATCACCGTGCCGCCGGAGATATTGAGGGCAGTTGCCGCCTGTACTGCGTCATTGCCTACCTTGATGCTCACCTTGCCAGAGAGGATGGAAACGTCTTCCTTGGAGGATTTCAGACCGTCTGCGGAAGAGGTAATGGAAACCGATGCGCCGTCTACCTCCAGGGTATTGTTTGCCCGGATGGCATCGGCGTCGGAAGTGTCGTCCACATCGGTATTGATCACGACAGCGCCGCCGTTGAGCTTGATGTCGTCCTTGGAACGGATAGCCGTATTCATACTGCTGGTGATGTTCAGCGTGCCGGTACTGTTCTTGGTAACAGTAATATCACAGTCGCCGTAGATCACGCCGCTGGTGTCGGCGTTTGCCTCGGCGGCAGTATCGGTCAGCGTATTTTCACCGGAGCAGGTCAGTTTCAGTTTCTTTGCGCTCTGTCCCAGAATGCAGGGCGCACCGTTGGAAGAGGTCATGGTCACATCCTGCAAATACAGGGAAACTGCGTCAGAATCCGCTGTGGTATCCGGGATGTTCACCAGAATCTGTCCGTCTGTGATCGAGCCGTCTACGGTGTAGTTGCCGGAGGCAGAGATGGTGACAGCCTTTCCGGAAACGGCGGTCACACCCTTGGTGTCGCCCTCTACGGTAATACCGCTGTCGCTGAGGTGGATGGCGATGGCGTCGCTTACGGGAACGACCGCAGCCATCTGCCGCAGCCGGGTCAGATCCAGACCATCCACAGCGCCGTCACCGGTGACATCGGCGTTGGCGTACTGTTCTGCGGTGAGGGCAGTGCCGCCCAGAAGTGAGGTTTGCAGGATTGCCACATCGGCGGCAGTGACAGAGCCGTCACCGTTCAGGTCGCCGGATGCGCTGGCTGCGCCGGCAGGCATAGCCAGAACCGAAGGGATTGCAGCGGCGCAGAGCATGGACAGAGCGACCACGCCGGCTGCGGTTTTCCGCACATAGCGGTGCGAGATTTTTTTCATGTTGTTCACTTCTCCTTTGTTACGATCTGTTGCGGAGTGTTTTCCCCTGCCTTCGGAACAGCGGCGCTTTGCCGCAGGGCAGGAATTGGAAAATGAGAAGCGGCGGCAGACAGAAACCTTCTGCCTTTCCTGTTATTCCATAGTATAGTGCAGATTTCTTAAAGAATTCTTAAAGCCGGGCGGTGGTGTAATAGTTCGGTGGAAATTATCTCGTAGGGGCGAATGGGACGGACATGGTTCGCCCGAAACTCCTCCGCCCTTCGGGCACCTCCTCTAAGAGAGGAGGCTAAATTGGCTCCTCTTCTAGAGGAGCTGGCAGCCGTAGGCTGACTGAGGAGTCTTAGGCGAACAATGTTCGCCCCTACAATAAATGGGACGGGTCGATGTGGGTATCGACTCTTGCAATCATCTGTGCTGGCACTTCCCTATCCGCAGAAATAAGACAGAATTTTGGAAAAGCTGTAAAATTCCCCTTGGAGATGCCGAAACCCTTGACAAACCGACAAAAAAAGAGTATGATAAATACAATAACCTGATGACGAACCTGTCTGCCTATCCTGCGGACAGGTTCTCTGGAATCCGGGCATCGGCGTTGCCGGGCATATGCTGCGGCGATGCTGTGAACGGACTCCGAAAACACAACAGAAAGACAGCTTTGTGAAGGACACGCACCACTCTGTTTCTTTTTGCGGCAGACCTTTGCAGAACTGATCTGGAAAGATTGAGGAGGTCATTCTATGGAAACAGGACTGTGTGAAAAGTTTGGAAAGCAGGGGCTGACATTCGATGACGTGCTGCTGATCCCGGCAGAATCTGACGTAACACCGAATATGATCGACCTGCGTACAAGACTTGCCGGCAATGTCTATCTGAACACACCGATCATGACGGCGGCAATGGACACCGTGACCGAGGCAAGAATGGCGATCGCCATCGCCCGTGAAGGCGGCATCGGTATCATCCACAAAAATATGAGCATCGAACAGCAGGCAGACGAGGTAGACAAGGTAAAGCGCTCGGAAAACGGCGTTATCGTCAACCCGTTCTCTCTGACCGAAAATCACCTGGTATCCGATGCAAATGCGCTGATGGGCAAGTACAAGATCTCCGGCGTTCCGATCGTGGACAATGTGGGCAAGCTGGTGGGCATCATCACCAACCGTGATATGCGTTTTCTGTCCGACTATAACGGTCCGATCTCTGAAGTTATGACCAAGGAAAACCTGATTACCGCTCCGGTCGGCACGACCATGGAAGAGGCACAGGCGATCCTGCGCCAGCACAAGATCGAAAAGCTGCCGCTGGTAGACGGCGAGGGCTATCTCAAGGGTCTTATCACCATTAAGGATATCGAAAAGGCAGTACAGTTCCCGAACTCTGCCCGTGACGAAAAGGGTCGCCTTCTCTGCGGCGCTGCCATCGGCATCACTGCAAACGTGCTGGAGCGTGCGCACGCTCTGGTGGATGCGCAGGTAGACGTTCTGGTGCTGGACTCTGCACACGGCCACAGCAAGAACATTATGACTACGCTGAAAAAGGTCAAGGCGGCTTTCCCGAATGTTCCGGTCATCGCCGGAAATATTGCTACCGCAGAGGCAGCAGAGGCTCTGATCGAGGCTGGCGCAGATGCAGTAAAGGTAGGTATCGGACCGGGTTCTATCTGTACCACCCGTATCGTTGCCGGCATCGGCGTACCGCAGATCACAGCAGTCTATGACGTGGCACAGGTTGCCATGAAACACAACATTCCGGTCATTGCAGACGGCGGTATCAAGTACTCCGGCGATATCGTAAAGGCACTGGCTGCCGGCGGAAATGTGGTTATGCTGGGTTCGCTGTTGGCAGGCTGCGAGGAGTCTCCGGGAGAGACCGAGATCTACCAAGGACGTTCCTTCAAGGTATACCGTGGCATGGGCAGCCTGGCTGCTATGGCAAACGGTTCCAAGGACAGATACTTCCAGGAAGGCGCAAAGAAGTTGGTTCCGGAGGGTGTCGAAGGCCGTGTACCGTATAAGGGCAGCGTTGCCGATTCTGTATTTCAGCTGGTGGGCGGTATCCGCTCCGGTATGGGTTACTGCGGCTGCAAGACCATCGAGCTGCTCCACGAAAAGGCAAAGTTCGTGCAGATCACCAATGCCGGACTGCTGGAGAGCCATCCGCATGACATTCAGATCACCAAGGAAGCACCGAACTACTCTACACATTCGTAAGCGTTCGTTTCTGATTTATGCTTTCCCGAAAATAGAAGAAGTGAAAAAGCGGCGTACTGAAAAGTACACCGCTTTTTTGCGTTTGTGAGGTTTGATTTTTCTTGACAGCTTTCGGCAGGATGTGGTATAATAATACCCTAGGGCATACCGAAAACGGTGGACGGTTTGATTTCCAGCTCCCATGTACTTTTGTACGATGGGAGGTGATCGAATGGAACATTATGTGACATGGTCAGATTTGTTTGCACTTCTGACATTCCTTGCAACATATACAGGAATCCTTTACGGCATCTTTCATAACAAGGACAATCATCACAAAAAGAAATAACCGCCCTCAGCTACCAACTTAGGCGATTATTTCTTTAATCTCTTAAACATGGGAGCAACCGTCTACTGGTATGCTCTTTCTATCTTTATTATACCCGTTTCCAGCCGGTTTGTCAAGGGGCAGACCGGATTTTTTGCGTGCTTTTTGGCTTGGCAGCTTTTGGCAAAATATGCTATAACTACCCTAGGGCATACCGAAAACGGTAGGCGGTTAATCCACGCTCCCAGAAGGGAGTGTATGTGCATGGAACTTGATGTTATTGTCAAGCTGATCAGCATTGTTTGTGATGTATTCAAGGCATACCTTGCTTACTTAAATTTTAAGAACAAACAGAAATAACCGCCTCACTTCCACATAAGGCGGCTATTTCTAAAAGCCATTCTTAGATTGGGAGCAACCGTCTACTGGTATGCTCTTTCTATCTTCATTATACCCGTTTCCATCCGGTTTGTCAAGGGGCAGACCGGATTTTTTGCGTATTTTTGGCTTGACAGTTTTCGGCAGGATGTAGTATAATAACAATCAGAGTGCATTGGAACGGGTACATAATATGTATTCGGCGGTCGAATCCTGCTCCCGGGAGGGAGTGATTGCGATGACTTGGATGGAGTTTTTTGCTTTGTGCAATGTTGTATGAAAGAGCCTATTTGACATCTGGTCGTATGCAGATTGCGCAGTCAGATTTTTTGAGAGATGAAAGGAAAAACGGAGAAAATCCTTTGTGGATTTTCGAGTATTTTCCTAAAATATCTCAGAAAATCTGCAAGCAAGATGCGTGCGAAAAGATGCCAAATAGGCTCTATTTTCATTTTGATTTTGCAAAACCGCAATAAACGGAAATAACCGCCCCTAGCGACCAAACTTGGGCGGTTATTTCATAACCTATCATTGGGAGCAGACCGTTTCCGATGCACTCTTTCTATTTTCATTATACCCGTTTCCATCCGGTTTGTCAAGAGGCAGACCGGATTTTTTGCGCAGTATATTCTTTATTCTGCCTCAGCCTTTTCCGCCGGCTTTTCCTTTGCCGGTTCCGGCTTCGGAGCGACAACCTTCGGCTTACGCAGGTTTTCAATGCACCCTCTGGGGCATTCCTTGGCGCAGAGACCGCAGGACTTACACTTATCATAGTCGATGACCGGATAAGCATTCTCCACGATAATCGCCTCAAACTTGCAAACCTTTTCGCACTTTTTGCAGCCGATGCAGGAATTCTTGCAGGACTGCATCGCCGTCTTTCCCGTGTTCCGGGAGGAACAGCGCACGTCCACCTTTTTCTTCTCCGGGCGCAGCTCGATCAGTCCGTTGGGACAGACCTTGGCACACTTATTGCAGGAGACGCACTTTTCCGTGCAGAACGTGGCAATGCCGTTCTTGATGGAGATGACATCGTTTTCACAGACGGAAACGCAGTCCCCCAGTCCGAGACATCCATAGGCACAGACGCCTGTGCCGCCGTAAAACCGCTTTGCTGCCGTACAGGACTGCACGCCGTCAAAGGTGAACTTCCGGTTGGTGGCGTCGCAATTGCCGTTGCAGTGCAGCACCGGGATCATCCGCTCGGATGCAGACACCGAAACACCCATAATTTCGCCGATGGCTGCCGCAGCATTTGCGCCGCCGGGGAGACAGGCGTTCATGGGAGCGCCCTTGTTTACGATGGCGTCGGCATAGTCTGCACAGCCGGCATAGCCGCAGGCGCCGCAGTTTGCGCCGGGTAGCGCCTCGGTGATCTTGACGGCACGCTCATCGGTCTCAACGGCAAATACCTTGGAGATCACCACCAGCAGGACACCGAACACGATGCCCATGACAACAAAAATCAAAATGGGATAGACAAATTCCATGGCACATCCTCCTTACTGTCCCAGTCCGCCGAAGCCCAGAAAGCTCATGGACACGATCGCTGCCGCAATGAGCGTTGCCGGAACGCCACGGAACATCTTCGGGGTCTCGCTGTCCGCATCATCCACACGGGAACGGACACCGGAAAAGATCACCATTGCCAGGGCAAAGCCCACGCCGGAGAACACGGCATTCACCAGAGACTGCCCAAAGCTATAGCTCTCATCAATGTTCATGATGGTAACGCCCAGCACAGCGCAGTTGGTGGTGATAAGGGGCAGATAAACGCCCAGGGTCTTATACAGCGGCGGCATCAGCTTTTTGATGACCATTTCCAGCAGCTGCACAAATACGGCAATGACCAGGATAAATGCCACTGTCCGGAGATAGGTCAGCTCCAGGGGTTTCAGAATGAAATAGTAGATGGGATAGGTGCACAGGGATGCGCACAGCATGACGAAAACCACGGCGGCACCCATGCCCACGCTGGAGTCCAGCTTTTTCGATACGCCCAGGAACGGGCAGCAGCCGTAGAACTTCGACAGGACGAAGTTATTGGTCAGTACGGCAGCAATGATAATGGCAATGTAAGTACTCATGCGTCAGCCTCCTCACACTTTGCGCCGCAGGATGCCGCATTGGGACATCCTGCACAGCCGATTTTCTTCGGCGGCTGCTTTTTGGACAGGGCGCAGACCACGGCAATCACAAAGCCCAGCACCAGAAAGCCGCCTGCCGGCATGACAAACAGGCTCATGGTGTGTCCCACCATGCCCGGGATGGTCAGTCCGAACCAGGTGCCGCTGCCCAGGATCTCACGGACGCTGCCCATGAGGAACAGCGCCAGGGTAAAGCCCAGACCCATGCCGGCGCCGTCCAGCGCCGAGGCAAGCACGTTATTTTTCGAGGCGAACATCTCTGCCCGTCCCAGAATGATGCAGTTTACAGTAATCAGTTCCAGGAATGCGCCCAGGCTGGTATACAGCGCCGGGACAAAACCATGCACCAGGAACTGGATGACTGTCACGAAAGATGCAATGATGACGATATAGCAGGGGAGCTTGACCTGTTCCGGGATCACCTTTCGCAGCAGGGAAATGACGATATTGGAGCAGATCAGCACGAACATGGTGGACAAGCCCATGCCGATGCCGTTAAACGCAGCCGTTGTGACTGCCAGTGTGGGACACATACCCAGCAGTCCCACCAGCGTCGGGTTTTCTTTCAGAATACCCTTTGTAAATTCCTTTCCGTAGTTCATGCGCCGGTCACCTCCTGATTTGCGCTGACTGTGGCAAGTGCGCAGTTTACGGCTGCCTTCATGCCCTTGGAAGAATAAGTCGCACCGGTGATATTATCCACGCCGTTTACGACCGTTTCGTCCGACAGTCCCACCAGGTTATCCACCAGCAGTTCCGGATTGGACTGCACCTTGGTACCCAGACCCGGTGTTTCGGAAACGGTCACGAAAGACACGCCGGTGACAGCGCCGTCTTTGTCCACGCCGATCACAACCTGGAGACCGCCTTTGTTATAGCCGTCTGCGGTGACCAGCACGGCGAACTGTCCCTTTTCATCCTGGTACAGTCCGGTGGCAGTCGCCTTTTCGTTGTTCTCCGGGGTAAAATCGGTGATCTCTTCAAAGGTTCCGGCATCCGGCAGCTGCTGTAAGCTGGACTGGATGGCGTCTGCCTCGGCGGCAGCGATCTTATCCTTGGTCACCATGTTTGCCAGCGCCAGGAAGGCACAGCAGACAGCGCAGATGACTGCCAGCACCAGCGGCGGCAAAATCATTGCCTTTGCACTGGATTTTTTCTGTTCTGCCATGTTATTTCGCCTCCTTTTTCACTGCGGGCTTTGCGCCGAAAGGATGGGTCATAGTCAGCTTGTCAATATACGGGGTCAGCAGGTTCATCAGCAGGATGGAGAACGAGCATCCCTCCGGCATATTGGCAAATTCCCGGATGACGAAGGTCAGCACCGCACAGCCCAGACCGAAGATCAGCTTTCCGGTTCCGGTGATGGGCGTTGTCACATAGTCGGTCGCCATGAAGAATGCGCCCAGGATAACGCCGCCGCTGAGCAGGGCGTACAGCACATCGGTCATTTCGCCGCCGGTGGCAAGGGTATAGAACAGCTCCAGCACCGCCAGACCGCCCAGGTATGCCGCAGGGGTATGCCAGGAGATAATGCCCATGACCAGCAGGAAAATGCCGCCGATGAGCAGTGCCAGCGCCGAGGTCTCACCAAGAGAGCCGCCCACGTTGCCCAGGAACAGATCCAGCAGGTTTGCGTTTCCGGATGCAAGCGGGGTTGCGCCGGTGACGCCGTCCGGGATTCTGGGGTTATCCATGAGCAGCTTGACGATAAAGTTATTGCCCTGATAATAGAACGGCTTGACCCAGGTGGTCATATCGCCGCCGAAGGACAGCAGCAGGAACACACGTCCGGTGATGGCAGGGTTCGCAAAGTTGCAGCCCAGACCGCCGAACAGCTGTTTTACCACAGCAACGGCAAAGACGCAGCCGATGGCAGCCTCCCACAGGGGCAGGGTTACCGGCAGGTTCAGCGCCAGCAGCACGCCGGTGAGCATAGCGCTGCCGTCTGTCACGGTCACTTCTTTCTGCATGAGCCGCTGACAGACCAGTTCGGTGAACATACTGATAACTGCACAGTATATCACCATAAACAAAGCACGTGGTCCAAAGACCACAGTCGCCGCCACGATCGCCGGCACAAGTGCCAGCACCACCAGCAGCATGATCTTCTGCGTGGTCATGCTGCTGCGCACGTGGGGTGACGGAGAAATTGTAAGTAATGACATGGTTTATCATCCTCCATGAGTTTATTTTTTCGGGTGTTGGGTGGGGATGGGATTTCTTTTTTAAGAAGGGGTTGACTCCTCCGCCCTTCGGGCACCTCGTACTGAGCGGTCCCTTTTGTCACCTGCGGTGACATTTCCCCACCCCGTGGGGAATCACCTCTAAAGAGGAGGCTAAATTGGCTCCTCTCTCAGAGGAGCTGGCAGCCGCAGGCTGACTGAGGAGTCTCGGGCGAACAATGTTCGCCCCTACGGTGACAGGAGAATATCCCTCCGCCCTACGGGCGCCTTTTCAAGGGAGGCAAAAGACTCCTCCGCCCTTCGGGTTGCTCCTCTCCCGGAATGACGGGGCGATGTGGGCATCGCCCCCTACAATTTTATCGGACAAGCCACAGGCTTGACTGAGGAGTCTTTACTTCTTAATACTGGACATATAGAACGCCTTTGCCAGCTGGTTGGTCTCTGCCACGGGGCGTTTTGCCGGACAGGCGTAGGTGCAGCAGCCGCAGTTCATGCACAGGGTCACTTTCAGCTTGCCCAGCGCCTCGCTGTCCTCCCGGCGGTACGCCTTGGCGATTTCCGTGGGCATAAGCCGCAGGGGACAGGCGTGGACGCATCTGCCGCAGTGGATGCAGGCAGACGGTTCCGGCGAAACGAAGTTTTCCAGCGCCAGAACGGCGTTGTTTGCCTTCAGGATCGGGTCGGCAGTGTCCGGGATGGCAATGCCCATCATCGGGCCGCCGTACAGCAGCTTTTTCGCACGCTCCATGTCGCACTGGGCGAAATCCAGCACATCCTGCACCGGTGTTCCCATGGGAACGATCACGTTGCACGGCTTTCCCACAGCGTCGCCGTCTACCGTCACCATGCGCTGTACCATAGGCATACCCGTCTTGAGATAGCGGCTGAGGAATGCCACAGAAGAGACGTTCATCACAATGACGCCCTGGTCTGCCGGCAGCTGACCCTCCATGACGGTGCGTCCCAGGCTGTGATAGATCAGCACCTTTTCTGCGCCCTGGGGGTAGGTAGTGGGCAGGGAAAAGATCTGGATTTCCGGGTGTGCCTTGGCTTTTTCCGTGAGAATGCGGATCGCCTCCGGCTTGTTGGTCTCGATGCCGATCACTGCCTTTGGAATATCCAGCCAGTGCAGCACCTGGAGAACGCCGTCCAGCACCTCATCCGGCGCTTCCACCATCTGGCGGTAGTCGGAAGTGATGTACGGTTCGCATTCGGCAGCGTTGATGACCAGGGTGTCTACCTTCTGCTTGGGATTCAGCTTGACATGGGTGGGAAAGCTTGCGCCGCCCATGCCCACCAGACCGCTCTCCCGCACCGCCTTGAGAAAGCTCTCCTTATCAGTCACCGTGGGCGGACAGACATCGGGGCAGACGGTCTGCTGTCCGTCCGTTTCGATTTCCACCATGGGACAGGTTCTGCCATTGGACATCCGGTAGGTGGAGATTGCCTTTACTGTGCCGGACACGCCGGAGTGGATGGGTGCTGCCATAAAGGCATCCGTGTCCCCGATCTTCTGCCCCACCAGCACCGTATCCCTCGGCTTTACCGTAGGGGTACAGGGTGCGCCGATGTGCATACTCATGGGAATACGCATCAGCTTCGGCAGGGGCAGAGGAACAGAGGCACAGTTCTCTGTGTTTTTATGGTGTGCCAGCCGCACACCATGCAGTTTCTTCATAGAATACAGCTCCTTTCGCTTTTTCGGGTTGCTTTACATGATATATCTACAGAAATGAAATGGTTTCTGTGATAGGCGTTGGGAATGATTTGGAAAGATTCCGGTAAAGCCTTTCCTTGAATTGCAGACTTCACAGCAAAATCCCTCAGTCAGCCTTCGGCTGCCAGCTCCCTTTTCAAGGGAGCCTTGTATAAATAAGGCTCTTGTAAGGGTGATGCGGCTTGCTATGCGTCGGGTGTGAAGTCCAGCCCGTCGCTGACGTACAACGTTCCGGCGGTGTCCTGGGCGACGATCTGGTAGTCCTTCGCTTTCAGATGCGCCGGCAGGTTTTCGCTGCCCTCCATCCAGATGAGGGTGGAGAGAAAGTCCGACTTCAGTCCGCTGTCGCAGAACACCGTCACCGTGGTCAGATCGGATTCCGCCGGCATTCCCGTTTTCGGGTCCAGGATGTGGCAGTATTTCTTGCCGTCATCCGCAATAAAATACCGTTCATATCCGCCGGAGGTGGACAAGAGACAACTGTCAGTTGACACTGTCCCCAATGTGCCGTCTCCGTCCGGGTCACGGATCTGGATCTGAAACGCTGCCCCGTCCGGTTTTTCCCCGTAGCACAAAATGGACGAGGTCATGGAGACCGTACCCCACGCAGCAGTGCCGGACTCGTCCAGCGCCGCCTTGACCCGATCCAGACTGTAGCCCTTTCCCACAGCGCCGCAGTCCAGCTGGGCGCCGTCCGTCAGAGTAACTGTGCCGTCCGCCTGGACGGACACGTGTTCCGGGGAAATGGTGGGCAGAACTTCTGCCAGCTCCGCCCGGGTCGGGACGTGGGGCGTATCTGTGGTGATGCCCCAGAGCCGGGTCAGCTGTCCCACGGTCAGATCCACGCTGTCCCCGTAGTCCCTCTGGAGCGCCGCCGTCTCCTGCACCAGACGGGAAACGTCCTCCTCGCCGGAGAGCGTCCCGGACTGGTTCAGCCGGGAAACGGCGCTGTCTGTGCTGTAGTTGTCCAGCGTCTCGTCCAGGGTGCGCAGCAGGGATGCGGTTTCAGAAACGCCGCCGCCGTGCAGGGTGATGGTACAAGCCGTATCCATTGCCCAGACCGTCTCCGTCTGCGCCTGCTCTGTGGGAGATGCGCACGCCGTCAGCAGCAGGGGCAGAGCGGCAAAAAGTTTTTTCCAGCGAATCATAAAAACATCTTTCTTTTCTTCGGGGAATATGATATAATAAAGGTATGTCTGCTGCTGTTCCCGGGGAAACAGAATCCGCCGAAACAGCGCAGATATGGCAACACTGCACAAAAAACGGATGCCGTTTTTGTGCGTTGTTGCCCTCACCCTATATTATAATACAACCCGTTTCTTTTGTAAACGGAAAATAATTGTTTATTTTTCAACGAAATTATGACTTTTTCCGCAACAGAACCGGCAGGTTTTGCGGAGATTCTGGTTTCCCCAACAATTTTGCACAGGAGGTTTCTCTTTTTATGAAAGGTTATCGCATCAGCGTGATCCGGCACGGCAGAACTGCCGCAAACGACAAGGGCATTTACATCGGCAGAACCGATTTTCCGCTTTCCGACAAGGGCGCAGCCGAGCTTGCAGGAAAAATGGACGAGTTCCAGTATCCCAATGTGGCACGGGTATACAGCAGCCCGCTGCGGCGCTGCACTGAGACCGCAGAGATCCTGTTCCCGGACGTGCAGATCCAGACCGTGGACAATCTGATCGAGATGGATTTCGGCGCATTTGAGGGAAAATCCGCCGACGAGCTGGTGGAAAAGCCGGAGTTCAAGGAATGGCTCAAAGGCGGCATGGACTGCCGTCCGCCCCAGGGCGAGAGCGTCAAGGAGGTACAGCTGCGCATTTTCAAGGCGCTCCGGGAGATCATCACCGATATGATGCGGGAAGATCTGCTGCACTGCGCCATGATTACCCACGGCGGCATGATCGCCAATATGCTGGCCGGGTTCGGGCTGCCGAAGATCTCGCCCCAGGAATTGCAGTGCCAGCCGGGTGAGGGCTTTGACATCTACGTGACTGCCGACCTGTGGCAGCGCTCCCAGGCGTTCGAGATCCTGGGGCTTGTGCCGTATTCCCGTTAAGCATACATTTTTTGTGTTAAAATTATGTAGGATTTTGTGGGAACGATTTCGCATATGCCTCATTTTCTTCCGAAATCGTACGTTTTTTTACAAAAAGGCTTGTTTTTTTCCGAAGATTGTGATATAATACGGTTACTATCATTTGTACGGCAATGCCATCGGAACATTACGGCATTTCCAGAAAACAACAAGCCCGGTGCAAGGGATGCGAAACAGGCGCTGAGGGTAACGCACCGGTTTTTTCAAGAAAGGTATATGGCATATGACATACGAACAGGCACTGGCATATCTGACGGAGCATGGACAGGAACACCTGCTCCGCTATTACGACCAGCTGACACCGGAACAGCAGGCACACCTGCTGGAACAGATCGAAGGCTTGCAGCTGGAACGTCCGCAGTTTCAGAACCGGGATGCCGCTGCACAAAAACGTGGCAGCTTTGCGCCCCTGGGTGCGGCGACGCTGGAACAGATCGCTGAAAAATCAGAAGAATACCGGGAGATCGGTCTCCGGGCGATCCGGGAGGCAAAAGTGGGCGCCGTTCTGCTGGCAGGCGGTCAGGGTTCCCGGCTGGGATTCGACCATCCCAAGGGAATGTACAACATGGGAAAGACACGGGATCTGTATATCTTTGAGTGTCTGATCCACAATCTGAAAAAGGTGACCGATGAGGCGCAGGCGTATGTGCCGCTTTTCATCATGACCAGCGAGCAGAATGACGCAGAAACACGTGCTTTTCTGAAGGAACACGACTATTTCGGCTACAGCGCCGACAATGTGCATTTCTTCCGGCAGGAGACCGAGCCGGCAGTGGACGAAAACGGAAAGATCTTCATGAGCGCTCCGGATCAGATCGTCCTCTCGCCCAACGGCAACGGCGGCTGGTTCTCTTCCATGCAGCGTGCCGGTCTGCTGGAGCTGGTCAACGAGATCGGCATCGAGTGGCTGAACGTATTCGCCGTGGACAACGTATTGCAGCAGATCGCTGACCCGGTATTCCTGGGTGCGACCATTGCGTCGGGCTGTGCGTCCGGCGGAAAGGTAGTCAGCAAGGCGGCACCGGACGAGCGTGTGGGCGTTCTCTGTCTGGAGGATGACAAGCCTTCTATCGTGGAATACTACGAGATGACCGAGGAAATGCGCACACGCCGCAATCCGGACGGCACGCTTGCCTATCGGTTCGGCGTGATCCTGAACTATCTGTTCCGGGTGGATGCGCTGATGCACACCCTGGGTTCGGATTTTCCGCTGCACATCGCACACAAGAAGATCGCACATCTGAACGAACAGGGCGAGCTGGTAAAGCCGGACACGCCCAACGGCTACAAGTTCGAGACGCTGGTGCTGGATATGGTGCATATGCAGGACAGCTGTCTGGCGTTTGAGGTAGACCGCACCAAGGAATTTGCCCCGGTAAAGAACGCCGAGGGTGTGGATTCTGTGGCAACGGCACAGGCGCTGCTGGAACAGAACGGCGTGGTTCTGTAAGCAGAAACGAATACAAATAGAAAACCGCATCGCTTTCCGGGAAATTTTCCGGAGGCGATGCGGTTTTTTGCGTTTCAGCTCATTCCGTAAACGTAACGCTGGAATCCATCAGCGTCTGGTCACCGGTAATGGCGATCTGGTTGGGGCTGCTGCCGTTCAGCGAACCGGCAGCGTAGGAATAGCCCACATTATAGTCGGCGTTGCTGCCGTGGAGATTCAGCCGCACATCGCCGTAGTCCATGGAAATGGCAGTATTGCCGTACAGCGCCGTGTCTGTGGTCTGAATGTCTCCGAAATCCATGTCGAAGCTGCTGTTCCAGAGCGTGCTGGTCTCGCACCGCACATCACCGTCGGAAAGGGTGAATGCACTGGACTTGGTCTTGTCGGTTTCGGTGAATTTTTTCAGTTTCAAATCACCGTAGCCCAGTTCCATTTCGCTGCTGCCGCAGGAAAAATCGGTCAGATTGATGTCCCCGGCATCGTTTTTCACCTTGCACAGATTCTGCACCTCGGTGTTTTTGGCTGTGAGATCGCCGTAGTTCAGCACCAGGGATGCCGTGCCGCTGACGCTGCTGTCCGAGATCGTCAGTTCTCCGGCTTTATTGACGGCAGTCAGACTCGCCGCCGTCACATTCTGTACCCAGCAGTCGCCGTAATCCAGATCCAGGGACAGGGTGCTGACGCTGATGCCGGAAACGGTGCAGTCTCCGGAACTGTTTGCCACAGCCACTGCCTGGTATTCCGCATCCGGCAGGGTCACTGTGATCTTCGCCCGTGGAGCGGAAAACGGGTGGAATCCGAAACGGGTAAAGCTGTACCACGGCTCGTTGTTGGAACTCAGCTGGATGTGCAGGGTGTCGTTTTCTACAGTGACGCTGTAGCTGTCCTCCGGGACATTCTTTGCGGCGACGGAAAGCGCACTGCCGTTCTGCACGGTCACATCGGCGCTTTCAACATCCATCAGCACGGAGGAAAAAGCACCGTCCGGGGTATCGGTATAGTCGGTGAGATCCAGCATTTTCATATAGCGTTTCTGATCCAGTGCGCCGGCATGGACGGCTGCGCCGCAGCAGATCGCTCCGGCACAGAGCAGGCTGACACCGGTGATGATCCAAGGTTTCATTTTCATTTCTGGTCACTCCTTTTGGTCGTATTGACTGCCTGCTCCAGCTGTGCAAACTGCGCCGCCGGCAGGGTAATGGTGATATCGTTTTCGCTGTGGCGCTGAAACAGCTGCCATTGCCGCCGCAGGGAAAGCACCGAGCCATTCCGGGATGCGGAAAGCGGCTGGCTCGTCCGGACGGAAAAGGTGTTTCCCGGACAGATGCAGAGCTGTTCCAGCTGGATGGTCTCTACAGGTACGGCATTGTCCGACTGCTCCGAACGGGTCGGGGCGGCAGGGGAAAAAGTCCCGGTAATGCCCCAGCCCAGCAGCACCAGCCCATAGACTGCGCCGATCAGAATACAGCGTTTTTTCATGGGGTATCGTCTCCCTTCGTGACGAAGTGCCACATCTTTTTTGTGGTGAACAGGGCGAATTTTACAATGCTTTTGCAGGCGATCCAGATGGGATAAGCGACCAGGGCAGCGACGCCGCCGCAGGCAAGTCCCATGCCCAGCTGCATCAGCGCAGACGGCACATCCTGGAACAAAGCCAGGACAAAGGTGAACAGTCCGCCCAGCAGTGCGGCGCAGAGGGCAATGGGAATCACCGCCAGGACGATCAGCGCCGTGAGCAGCAGGCTGTACCAGGTGGTGAGCAGCGGGATCCAGATATAGCAGGTACACGCCAGGATGATCCATTTTGCAATGCGGTTGGAATTTTTCTTCGGCGGTGCGGCAGCGGTGTCCGGCGGAAAGATGCCGTTTTCCCGGAGAATGCGCTGCGCCAGTTCTTCCGGCGTGCCGAGGGCGCTGCGTTCGTCCTCGCTGGCGTCCTCCAGGAATTCCAGATAATAGCGGATGATCTCCTGCCGCTCTGCCGGCGGCATGGAGGAAAGCGCCTGTTCCAGACGGGCGCAGTATGCTTGTGGTGTCATAGGAATATCGCTCCTTTTTGAAGATTGCTTTTTGGATGATGAGGGATTGTGGGGGTGTATGCGGGGCGGTGTTTGCATCGCCCCTTACTACGATGTAACAGTTAAAACGATAGGAATAAGCCTCCCTTGAAAAGGAAGGGGAACCAGCGAAGCTGGTGGAGGGATTCTGGTGAAATTTTTTCTTGAATTGCTGGTTTCACAGTCAAATCCCTCAGTCAGCCTACGGCTGCCAGCTCCCTTTTCAAGGGAGCCTAATCTATAAAGTTTTAGAATTTACATCGCACTACAATTATTTCTCGTCCAGGAAAAAGTCCACCTGTTGTTTATAGGTGAGCCAGTCTTTCCGGTACTGATCCAGCAGCGCTCTGCCGGAGACGGTGATGCGGTAATAGCGGCGGTTTCTGCCTTGATACGGTCGGTCATAGGTGGTGAGACTGCCGTTTTTTTGCAGCCGCCGCAGCACGGGATACAAGGTGGATTCGGATACGGCAAAGTGTTCCTGGATGTCCTTGGTGATCTGATAGCCGTAGGTATCCTCCTTCGTCAGCAGCGACAGCACCATAGCATCCAGCAGCGTTGCTCCAATGGAAAATGCAGACAATGGTTTCACCTCCTCAAGGTGGGTTTTATTGCAGGGAAATTCGAAGAATTCCCAAAATAAGCAGATGAACAGGATAAAAAAGATAGAAAAACCATTTGGAAAATGTCCGGCATCGAGTTCCGCGTACTCCATTATAGCACAACAAAATGCCGAGGGCAGATGTGCCAATTCCCGCCATACTTAAAAGTGCATACAGCAGGTTTTCTTCTAAGGAGAAACGCTCCAATCCACCCAGTACATTCATTCCGCCAAACAGCAGTGCTGCAACGGCAAATGCGATGGTTTCTTTGGTGCGGTTCTTTCCTGCCCAGTGAAACAGCAGCGTGAAAATCGGTGCCAGCCATGCCCAGTCGCTGATGCTGCTTAGCAGGATCAGTGCCAAAACCGCAACGCCCTTTATCCAGCGATTGTTTCCGTGTTCCAGCACCCAAAGAATTCCAAAGCAAATACAGAGGGTAAACAGCATGTTCAACCCGCAGAACTTCAGCGTGTCTGTTTCAGAAAATGCCAAGTCATACGGCAGCTGGGAGATTCCTGCAAACAACAGCAAACGGAAAAAGTAGTTTCGCTTCGAACGGGTGTAGCCATATCCCTCCACCAAAAAATAGACCATGGAAATCGCTGTGAAGTATCCCACTGTGGTGAACAGTTCACACAGCACCGTCCCAGCGGGCAGAAAAATTGTAGCGATGTGATTGAGCAGCATCGTCCCCATAGCAATGTATTTTAGGACGTTCTGGCTCCAGCCCGCATGTGATTTTGTGTCAGACTGATACATCAGATACCGCCTTCCTCTCTCTTTGTGGAATGTGCGTTTCTTTTTTATCGTAATATTATACGACGTATAATATTGATTACGCATATATTATAGCACAGCGGAACCTATCTGTCAAGCCAAAACGTGGTAAAAGCCGCTCTAAATGTAAACAATCATAAGATATCATGTAAATTTGAGTTCATAGTTGCACGCCGGCGTGCAACTTTTGCCCTCTGCGGGGGTATTAGTGAGAGGGGTCGTCGATAAGATGCGATCCTTGTCGCAGAAAACCGAAAGGAGAAATGGAAAGATATGTCAAATTCAGCAGAGACCAAAAGACGCAGCCTGTTCTGCTGCCACTACGCCAGACTGGGGGATGTGGCAGAGGCGGCGAGGTGTGCCGGCTATCCGCCGGAGACAGCAGCAGCGGACGGCGCAGCGATCCTGCGGCAGCAGTGCTATCGGCGCATGGTGGCAAACTATCGAAGTGTTCTTCATGATGACCCCATGGCGATGGTGCGTGCCGGACTGGAGCGCCTGGCGTTCGGCCGCACCAATGATGCGGTGCGTCTCCTGCTGGGCGAAGAGCTGCCCACGGCGGCAGAGGTGGCGCAGCTGGATCTGTTTCCGGTGTCCTCGATCAAGCGGGATAAGAGCGGCGGCATGGAGATCCACTTTTTTGACCGGCTGAAGGCGCTGGCGTCGCTCTATGAGTACAGCGGCGATGCGGACAGCAAGGCGGCGGCGCAGACACTGCTTGCGGCGCTTTCCGGCGGAGAGGCGGTGGACGGCGATGGAGTTTAAGACCTTTTCTCCCAAGCAGAAGCTCGCCATGTCCTGGTGGAGCCGCAAGCCCTATCGGGACTATGACGCCATCATCTGTGACGGGGCAGTCCGCTCGGGAAAGACGCTTTCCATGTCCATCGGGTTTATCAGCTGGGCGATGACCAGTTTCCAGGGCGGCAGCTTCGCCTTGTGCGGCAAGACCATCACGGCGCTGAAACGCAACGTGATGACGCCGCTGCTGGGGCTGCTGGGAAACCTGGGGTTCACCTGTCTGGAACGGGTGAGCCGGAACTATGTGGACATCACCCTGTGCGGCAGGACGAACCGGTTTTATCTCTTCGGCGGCAGGGACGAAAGCTCCGCAGCGCTGATCCAGGGCATGACGCTCTGCGGCGTGTTTCTGGATGAGGTGGCGCTGATGCCCCGTTCCTTTGTGGAACAGGCGCTGGCACGGTGCAGCGTGACTGGCTCACGGCTGTGGTTCAACTGCAACCCCGACCACCCCGGACACTGGTTCTATCGGGAATGGATCCGAAAGACCGGAGAAAAGCACGCCCTGTATGTCCACTTCACCATGGCGGACAACCCCTCTCTTTCCCGGCGTGTGCGGCAGCGGTATGAACGGATGTACAGTGGTGCGTTCTATGACCGCTTTGTCCTGGGAAAATGGACGGCGGCAGACGGGTTGGTATATCCCATGTTTGCGCCGGAACGCCATGTGGTGGCAAAAGCGCCGGCGTGTGACCGGTTCTGGATCTCCTGTGACTACGGCACAGTGAACCCGTCCTCCTTCGGGCTGTGGGGACACTGTGACGGGGTCTGGTACCGGCTGGAGGAATACTATTATGATGCAAGAGCCGAGGGCGAGCGGCGCACCGATGAGGAACACTATGCCGCATTGGAACAGCTTGCCGCCGGGTATGCCGTAGAGACCGTGATCGTAGACCCTTCCGCAGCAAGCTTTATCGCCTGCATCCACAGTCACGGTCGGTTTCGGGTACTCCGGGCGGACAACGACGTAAACGCCGGCATCCAGCAGGTGAGCCGCCTGCTGATGCAGGACAAGCTGAGGTTCTGCGAATCCTGCCGGGATATCCGGCGTGAATTCACCCAGTACTGCTGGAACGATTCGGCACACGGCGATGCCCCACGCAAGGAACACGACCACGCCATGGACGATATGCGCTATTTCGTCCGCACCGTTGTCTGCCGGAATCCGGCAGACGGATTTTATGCGGTTTCCGCAGGAAGAAGGTAAATGTGTATGGGATTATTTCCGAGGAAAAAGAAACCGCCCGTAAGCGGCAGCATTTTGCAGAGCGCCGCACGGGCAGAAAGCCAGTATGCGCTGCCGGAGACGCAGGACCCCTGTGAACCGGCGCTGTATGCCGGGCTGCGCCGTGCCGTCCCGGTGATCGACGCCGCCATTGGAAAGATCGTCCGGCTCACCGGCAGCTTTCAGCTGGTCGCCGGAGACAGCCGGATGCAGGAACAGCTGGACGAGTTTGTCCGAAGCGTTCCGGTGGGGCTGACCGGGCAGTCGCTGCAGACCTTTGCAGACGCCTATCTGGACAGCCTGCTCACCTACGGCAATGCCCTGGGGGAAATGCTCATCGACAACCGCACCGGCTATCTGGGCGGTTTGCAGACTGTGCCGGCAGAGCTGGTGCAGATCCGACCGGGCAGCCATCCCCTGGAACGGCAGTACTGGCTGCGTGGCGAGCAGGAGTCGGACAGCATCCGCATCGCCAGACCGGAACGAATTTTGTTTACGGCGCTGAATCCGCCGCCGGGCGGTGTGTACGGCGTTTCCGTTCTGCGTGGGCTGCCGGCGCTAAGTCACATTTTGCTGCGCATCTATGCCTGCATCGGGCAGAACTACGACCGGATGGGAAATGTGCGCTATGCCGTGACCTATAAGCCGTCCAACGACCCCAACGAGAGAGCCTATGCCGGAGAGCGTGCAAGGCAGATCGCCAAGGAGTGGAGCGAGGGGATGCGTGCCGGGGCAGCCGGAGAGATCCGGGACTTTATCTGCGCCGGAGATGTGGACATCCGGGTCATCGGCGCTGACAATGCCCTGCTGGACACGGAAGTGCCGGTGCGCCAGCTGTTGGAACAGCTGATCGCCAAGCTGTCCATTCCGCCGTTTCTGCTGGGGCTGAACTGGTCATCCACAGAGCGCATGAGCAGTCAGCAGGCGGATATCCTCACCTCAGAGCTGGAATATTACCGCCGCCTGTTAGACCCGGTGCTGCGCCGGGTGGGAACGGCGTTTCTGCGGCTCGCCGGGTCGCAGGCTGACGTGTCGGTGGAGTGGAGCAACATCAATCTCCAGGACGAGACGGAGTATGCACAGGCGAGACTGTGGAACGCCCAGGCGGCGCAGATCGAGGCAGAACTGGAACCGTGAGAGGAGGTGAAGTCAAGTGGAACAAACACAAATTGCACGTCTGTTCGGGCTGTTTGCCGGAGACGACACGCTGGGTGAGACCTACGGGGCAGTGCTGGAAACTGCTGTGCTGGAGGTGGAGCAGGCGCTGCGTCCCGATGCGGACGCTGCGGATGCCCGGCTGAACTGGCTGGCGGCGGCGGTGGGATTTCTGCGCTATACCCAGATCACCGCCGCAAGAGACCGTGCCGCCTGCACCTTTGCCGGGACGGTGGCACAGAACACCGACGGCAGCCAGAAACTGCGCTTTGCCGAGCTGCTGGTGCAGGCATACGAGAACCTGTGTCACGCCCTGCTGGAAGAGAAATCGTTTCTGTTTCTGGCAGTGGCATAAGAAAGGAGGTGAGCGCAATGCTCATGGATCAGCTTTTGAAAAAGGTGAAAGCGGCGCTGGCGGACCGGGCGGAGTGGCAGATCTACGATGCCTATGATCCGACACCCTTCGACAAGCGCCCGGACTGGTTCCTCACCGTGGGAATTTCCGGGACGGAGATGCAGTCGCCCTTTCTCAGCGGCGAATTCCTGTACTATCCCTTTACGGCATCTGTACAGGTCATTCTGCTGGCGCCGCCGGATACGGATGTGCGCACCCTGTATGACAGCTACTGCCGGGAGGTATTCTCCGGGATGCTCTCCGCAGGCTTTGCATTACAGCACATCCGCATCGGCAGTCCGGAGGAACTGCGCCAGTTCCGGCGCATCGCCGTGAAGGGAACATTCGGCATGGACGGTGTATTTCAGATGCACAGAGAGGAGGCACATCTGGTATGAGCGGTTTGTTTCGGGCGGTCACGCCCCGGAGTTTTCCCGTCAAGCTGGGCGATCTTACATTTCACGCCACGGGCTGGAAGCTCTCCTGTGTCCGGCAGTATGCCCAGCAAAACGGTGTACAGGGCAGCTGTTATGTGACCAACAGCGGCGCACGCACCAAACAGCTGGTGCTGGACGGCAGCTTTTTCTGCCTGGAGCGTCCTTATGAGGTGATCCTGCCGCTGGATGCGGCGCTGCGGGAAAAGACCCGGTTCAGCTTTACGCTCCGGGATATGCGCTTTTCCATGGCGGAGATCGTGGGGTATTCCATTGCGGAAAAGGCGATGGACGGGGTGCTGCCCTGTCAGATGACGCTGATCGTCCCCAGCGTATTGACCTATGTGCCGCCGGAGACCGGGGAGGTGACAGAAAGCACATGATACAGCTGGTTCTCATGGGGAAAAACAGCAAAACACAGATTTCCAGCGGAATCGCTTCGTTTACGCTGGACAAGGAGATGTACACGCCCTACAGCCAGCTGACGGCGGCGGCATACGGCAGCTTTTCGCTGACCCAGTTCGCCGACGTATCCCGGGTACAGCTTTTGGTGAACGGCACGGAGATGCACTTCGGGACGGTGGAACAGTGCCGGTTGACGCTGGAAAAGGGCATTGCACGGGTGCAGATCTCGTCCCGTGGGCTGACTGCAATGCTGCTCCAGAACCAGCTGGAACCGGGGCTGCACACCGCCATGTCCCTGGACAGGCTGATGCAGGAGTTTGTCTCGTTTCCCAAGGAGATCACCTGGGAATCCAGCACGGACATCAGCAACTATCTCTTTGTCAAGGAAAACACCAGCCTGTGGGACGGTGCAGCGAACCTCACCTATAAGCTGTGCCAGCGGTATCCCTTTGTGTATCACGCCAACGAAGTGCGGATGCACCTGCCGGAATCGTACCGGACGTTTCATATGCAGCCGGGAACGCTGCTGGGAATGGGCATGGTGACAGACCAGTCCCGCATCTACAGCAGTTTTTCCATGGCAGATACCGACGGAACATACGGCAAATTCCAGGAAAACGACACGCTTGCGGAAGAAAGAGGGCTGGTGCGCAGCCGCAAGCTGTCTCTGGACCGGCAGTATCTCTATGATCCGCAGCAGGCGCTGGTGTTTCGCCGGAAATTCGCCGGGCGTGGGCTACTGTCCTATTATTTCGACCTGATCGGCGCAGTGGAGGCAGATCTGGGCGACCGGATCACCTACGGCAGCGCACTGCTGGATGCGCCGGTGACACACATCCGCATGACCGGCAATCAGAACGGTGTGCGGACACGGCTGGAGGCATACCGGGACGAGTTTTATCCGGTGTAATCCCCCCTGTCAGCTACGCTGACATCCCAGCACAAGGCACACCCTACGGGCGCCTTTTTAAGGGGGACATCTTAAAAATGTGCCAATAGGCTCTCAATCATTTTTATATTGTGTTGCCGCAGAAAGCGGCGGAAAGGTAAGGTAACTTATGTACAAAGATCTGAAACTGGAAAAGGGTATGTATCACATCACAGGCAAGAGCTTTTCTGAGGTGCTGGAGAGCATGGATCCCTCCGGCGGCTATGCCGAAACACCGCTGGCAGGACTGGATGCCTATGAGCGCCAGCTGAAGCGTTTCGACATTCACGTCAGCGGTTCTCACTGCGACCGTGTGGAAAAGTTTTTCTCCACCACCGACAGCGCCGTGCTGTTTCCGGAGTTCATCCGCCGTGCCATCCGCAGCGGCATGGAGCAGTCTGTGCTGTCTGACCTGGTGGCAGTACACACCCTGTCTCCCGGCGGTGAGTATCAGCCGGCAGTGCTGACCGATACGGCGGCGTATTCCACCAAGACCACCCAGGGCAATGCCCTGCCCACGGCGTCCTATCTGGAGGCAGTGACCACCACCCGGCTGAACAAGTTCGGCCGTTCCATCCATGCGTCCTATGAGGCGATCCGCCGCCAGCGCCTGGATGCGTTCAGCGCTGTGCTGCGTGCGGTAGGTGTGCGCCTGGCGAATGCCCTGCTGGGACAGAGCATCCTCAGCATGAAGGACAACAACGGCTCTTCCATTGACACTGCCGCAGAGGGCGTGTTGACCTATGCCGATCTGACGAAATTGTACGGAGAATTCAGCGATTTTGACATGACCACTGTGCTGGCATCGCCGGCAGCTGCGGCAAAGATCATGGGCATGGAGCAGATGCAGGATATGGCGTCCGCTCAGCCCAGCACCATTCTGCTGCCCTTTGGCGCACAGCTGCGCAAGTGTGCCGGAATGTCCTCGGAGTATCTGATCGGTCTGGACAAGCGCTTTGCCCTGGAGATGATCACCACCGACGACCTGCTGCTGGAGACAGACAAGCTGATCGACAGCCAGCTGGATGTGATTACGGTTTCTATTCGTGTGGCGTTCCGTGTCATGCTGAATGAGGCGGTACACGTGCTGAGCCTGTAATGAAAGACACTCGAAAAAGGTGACTTATCTTTCCACGTGGAAAAGTGGAAAGTGTGTGGAAAGTGCTGTACGGGCGGGAGATTGTGAAACGGGTGGGTTTTCCACAGGGGTGGAAAACAGTACAGCAGAGAGGAGAAGAACAGAATGGCAGAAAACAAGACGGAAAATCCCGGTACAGAGGAGATGGAGGTTAGGCTGGCGCAGCTGAACCAGTTTACCCGACGCACGCTGACCCAGGAAGAGGTGTTTCTCTTTGATGTACGGCTGTGCGACAATGAGATCGACCGGGACGGCGAGCGTTTTTCTTTGGAGGCGCTGGAACAGCTGAAAACGCTTTTTGTCGGAAAAACGGGCATTTTTGACCACAACCCCAAGGGAGAGAACCAGACGGCACGGCTCTATGCGGCAGAACTGGTACAGGATCCGGAACGCATCACGGCTGCCGGCGAGGTGTATACCTTTTTGAAGGGACACGCCTACATGGTGCGCACCGATGCCAACCGGGATCTGATCCGGGAAATTGACGGCGGCATCAAGAAGGAAGTGAGCATCTCCTGTGCGGCAGCATCCCAGACCTGCTCCGTCTGCGGCGGCGACCGCAGGAATTCCCCCTGTTCCCACCGGATAGGGCAGCGGTACGGAGACAAGCTTTGTCATGTGGTGCTGGGAGATGTGACGGATGCCTATGAGTGGAGCTTTGTGGCTGTGCCGGCGCAGCGTGAAGCAGGCGTTACCAAGCAGTTCCGCTCGGAGACAGACGGCGCACAGCGCTGCAAACAACTGGAACAGCAGCTGCAAAACCGGGACGCTTTGCTGCGCCGCATGGAGAATGCACTGCGGCAGGATGTGGTGCGGCTGCGGTTTCTGGTAGAGGGCTGCACGGAAAAGGATGCCGTTTCGGCGGCAGTGGAGCGCATGAGTCCGGAAGAACTGCTGGCGTTTCGGGAGACGCTCCGCACCCGGCAGAAACATCTCTGCCAGGCACAGCTAAAGCGGCCGGATGCACCGGAACAGAACGGGGCGTTTCGGATGATGTAACGGGTGAGTACTTTCCACAGTGAGGTGTGGAAAAGAATGAAAAAATCCGGTCTGCCACTTGACAAACCGGATAGATTCAAGTATGATGTAAACAGAAAGAGCATACCGGCAGACGGTTGCTCCCATGTCAGATAAAGTAAAGAATTAACCGTCTCTAGTTTGGTCGCTAAGGGCGGTTATTTCTTTTTGCAATCGTTAAAACTCCGGTCTGTATAATGGCAGACCGGAGCTTTTTTATCGCCGCCGCATTGACAAAGCACAGTTTCTATGTTATGATAAAATAAGAAAGGTGTGTCTATTTTATATTATTGTGAAAAAACTACACCTTTCGTGTTTATGGAAATTCTCAAAATAATTTCCAAATCCAAATTACAACGAGGACTACAACATGAAAAAAATCATCATTTTAGGCGGCGGTCCGGCTGGACTAACGGCGGCATATGAGCTGCTCAAGGACACCGAAAACGAATATGACGTAACGATCCTGGAGGAAAGCGGCGTTCTTGGCGGTATCTCCCAGACGGTGCGCTATCACGGCAACCGCATGGACATCGGCGGTCACCGATTCTTCTCCAAGGACGACACCGTTATGCAGTGGTGGGCGGATCTGATGCCCATTCAGGGGGCGCCGTCCTATGACGACAAAAAGCTGGGACGGGAAAAGCCCCTGGAAAAAGGCGGCCCCGATCCGGAAAAGGACGACGTGGTCATGCTGGTGCGTGACCGGGTCTCCCGCATCTACTTCAACAAGCACTTCTTCGACTATCCGGTGACCATGAACAAGAACACCATCCAGAGCATGGGCTTTGCCACCACCATGAAAGCCGGATTCAGCTATCTGGGTTCGTGCATCTCGAAAAAGCCGGAGACCAATCTGGAAAACTTCTACATCAACCGGTTCGGCAAGGTGCTGTACGGGATGTTCTTCGAAGGCTACACCGAAAAGCTCTGGGGCAGACACCCCAGCGAGATCTCTGCCGACTGGGGCGCACAGCGTGTTAAGGGGCTGTCCATCCGGGCAGTGCTGAAAGACATGATCTCCAAGCGCTCCGGCAAAAAGAACAACGAAAACGCTGAGACTTCGCTGATCGAACAGTTCTGGTATCCGAAATACGGTCCGGGTCAGCTCTGGGAACTGGTGGGACACAAGGCAGAGGAAAAGGGCTGCCATATCCTGTACCACCACGCCGTAAAGACTATCCACACCGAAAACGGCAAGGTGACTTCTGTGGTCTGTGAGACGCCGGAGGGCAGCAAGACCATCACCGGCGACATCTTCATTTCGTCTATGCCGATTCAGGATCTCATCGCCGGCATGGACGGCTGCGATAACACCGAGGTGCAGCGCATCGCCGCAGGTCTCCCGTACCGGGACTTTGTCACCGTGGGACTGCTGGTGAACAAGCTGAATCTGGTCAATCAAACTGGGACTCCGACACTGGGCAATATTGTACCGGATTGCTGGATCTATGTCCAGGACAAGGGTGTCAAACTGGGTCGAATCCAGATATTCAACAACTGGTCTCCTTATATGGTGGAAAAGCCGGAGGAAACCGTTTGGATCGGTCTGGAATATTTCTGTGCAGAAGGGGACGACTTCTGGAATATGAGCGATCAGGAATGCGTGGACTTCGCCGTCAAGGAACTGACCAAGATGGGCGTCATCACCGAAGGCGCTGTTCTGGATGCGCACCGGGAAAAGGTCAAGAAGGCATACCCGGCGTATTTTGACACCTATGCCCAGTTCGACCAGGTCGTGGATTATCTGAACACCTTCGACAATCTGTTCTGCGTGGGCAGAAACGGACAGCACCGCTACAATAATATGGATCACTCCATGCTGACGGCGATCCACGCCGCTGACGCCATCAAGCACAACTCCACAGACAAGGGCGCTGTCTGGAACGTCAACCAGGAAAAGGAATACCATGAGCAAAAATAAACACATCCTGGATAAAGCAGTGCTGCCTGCGCCGGAATCCAACCGCTATTTTCAGCTGCTGGAGCGCCATCCCTATCTATGCAGCCTGCTGTTTTGCCTGCTGCTGAATCCACTGTACTTCGGTTCAGAAAACGGGATTCCCGCAAATGCGCTGATGCTGGAGACGGTGGCGCTGCTCATCATCGGTTTTTACCTCTTGTGGCGGCTGGTGCGCTATCAGCCCCATCGACGCATCCCAGCGGCAGCGGCTGGTATCGGTTTCACAGTGCTGGTGCTGCTGGGTGCAGGGCAGTACCGCAAGGCGGTTCATCCGGGGCTGTGGCTTATGCTGGGCGGCTGTGCCATTCTCGCAGGCATCCTCTGGCTCACCCGGAAACAGGCACAGAACCAGCGGCGGCGCATCTCCCTGTTTTTAATTGGCAGCAGCTTTTTCCTCCGGCTTTTCTACGTGTGCTACACGCCCATTACCCGGCGGCAGCACGATGTGGGGCGTTTCGGAGATGAGAACAATCATGCCGGCTATATCACGTATCTGCTGGAGCATCACTGTCTGCCGGATTTCGACCCACGGGATCACTGGCAGTTCTACCATCCGCCGCTGCACCACGCCATTTCGGCAGTCTGGCTGTGGCTGTCCGAAAACGTGTTCGGCATCGGCAACGAGGTAGCGCAGGAATCCCTGCAAACGCTGACGCTGTTCTACGCCACGGCGGTCATCATTACTGCCTACCGGATCCTGCGGCACTTCAAGCTGGAAGGTCCGGCGCTGTATTTCCCCCTGGCGGTGATTGCATTTCACCCCAGTTTTATCCTCTTTTCTGGCAGCATCAACAACGACGTGCTGTCCGTGGCATTTCTGCTCGGGGCAGTACTCTGGACGCTGAAATGGTACGAGAAACAGACCTGGGAAGGCATTCTGAAAATCGCCCTGTACATGGGGCTGGGAATGATGACGAAGTTGTCTGTGGCGCTGGCGGCATTTTCCATCGGGGCGGTGTTCCTGGTGGTTCTGGTGCGGCAGTGCAGGGCGAAAAACTGGCGCATTTTCGGGCAATACGGTGCTTTTCTGGGCATCTGCGCACCGCTTGGACTCTGGTATCCCATCCGGAATCTGGTGCGGTTCGGCGTGCCGCTGAACTACGTGCAGGAGATGTCGGTGAAGTCCGACCAGTACCTGGGCGACCAGTCCTTTTTGTCGAGAGTGCTGGACTTTTCGCCGCACCAGGTGGCAAAGGTTTTCGAGCAGTGGCTCCACTATGACGCCTCCGGCTACAACGAATACAATCCCCTTATCACGCTGCTGAAAAACGCCGTATTCGGGGAGTATATCAACCAATACACCGTAGATGGACAGCCGCTGGCGTTCAGTCTGGGCGTGGCGCTGTTCTGGACGGAGGTTCTTCTGGCTGCCGCCGCATTCGCCGCTATGGTGTGGATGTTCTGGCGCAAACACAAGACGCTGGGCAGGCTGCCGGGGCTGTTTCTGGTTGGATTTTACGGGGTGCTGCTGTTTAGCTTTTACCAGCTGGCGGCAAGCGCACCTTTTACCTGTTCCATGAACTACCGCTACATTACGCCCACCTGTGTAATCGGGGCAGTGTTCCTGGGGCTGACATTTCAGCGGCTGCGGCAGATGGAAAAAACGGTCTGCCGCTGGCTGTACCGCATCGGCTATGCGCTCTGCGGCGGCTTTGCAGTTTTTGCGGCGCTGTTCTACGTGAAACTTGGAATGATCTCGTAATTCGTGAGACATTTTTCCCATAACAAAAAAAACACCGACCTGTGAGAAAACCTCGCAGATCGGTGTTTTTTTGATGGGTGCATCCTTTATTTGGTTACGGCATCCAGCATATCCAGGATCGCTGACTTGGGCTGTGCGCCGACGGCGTGGTTCACCAGCTTGCCGCCGGAGATCACTGCCAGGGTGGGGATACTGGACACGCCGAACGCCTGTGCCAGCTCCACCTGTTCATCTACGTTGATTTTGCAGACCTTTACGTCAGTGCGCTCGCCGGAAATCTCGTCCACGATCGGGGAGACCATCTGGCACGGACCGCACCAGTCTGCATAAAAGTCGATGAGGACGGGCTTGTCCGCCTGCATGACTTCGCTTTTGAAATTGTCTTTGGTCAAAAATGTAACTGCCATTGTTTTATCCTCCATGGATTAATTTTTTGAGGTGTTTTAGATTGTTTCACGTGAAACAGAACCGACTCCTCTGCCCTGTCGGGCATCTCCTCTGGAAGAGGAGACGATTTCGCAAAGCCTCCTCTACAGAGGAGGTGGCAAGCCGCAGGCTTGACGGAGGAGTCTCGGGCGAACATTGTTCGCCCCTACGGTTTCTCTTTTCGAAAAGGGTGGACAACTCCTCTGCCCTGTCGGGCATCTCCTCTATGAGAGGAGACAATTTTGCAAAGCCTCCTCTACAGAGGAGGTGGCAAGCCGCAGGCTTGACGGAGGAGTCTCGGACAAACGATGTTCGCCCCTACGGTTTCTCTTTTCGAAAAAGGGTAAACAACTCCTCTGCCCTGTCGGGCATCACCTCTGGGCAAGGTGACTTTGGCAATGTTTCACGTGAAACATTGCGCCGCTGGTGCGGTTCAGAACAGCTCCGGGTGATGTTTGACGCTGTCCTGTTCCGTGATCTGACGGATGACACGGCAGGGGCTGCCTGCTGCCAGGGAGTTCGCCGGGATGTCTCTGGTCACCACGCTGCCTGCGCCGATGACACAGCCGTCTCCGATGGTCACGCCGCCACACACGGTGACATTGCTGCCGAACCAGCAGTTATTTCCTACGGTAATGGGCTTTCCGTATTCCAGGTCGTAGTACGAGCCGTCGGGACGCTGTTTCAGATTACGCTCCTCCGGGAGATAGGCGTGCATGGGAGAGACAAAGGAGCAGTTCGGTCCGATAAATACGTCGTCCCCGAATACCACCGGGCAGACATCCAGAACCACCAGGTTGAAATTTGCATAGCAGCGCTTGCCGAATTTGGTATAGCAGCCGTAGTCGAACTGGAGCGGTCCCTGCAAAAAAAGTGCCTTCGCCGCAGTCGGGGAGCAGTTCCGCCATGATTGCCTTGCGTTTTTCCGCATCCGTCTCCAGGGTGTCGTTGTATTCCTTGGACAGCCGGTGCGCCAGCTGCCGCCGTTTTTCCAGCCTGGAATCGCTGGGGTCGTAAAGCTTTCCGGCGAGCATTTTCTGTTCTTCGGTCATAGGGGTTACCTCCTTTTTATTCTGCGCAGAAATACGAACTGTATACAGTTCCGTGCGTTTTGATACCTCTATTATAGCAGAAACAGGGGACAGGTGCAACTACAATTTCTGCTTTTTCCTGCACTTTTTCTGCATGGTGACATCTGAATTCTCACAATGGTGCGGAAAATATACGATATTGATAGTAATGCAGACGATTGATATATATTTTCGCTTGCATTTCGTCTAAATTTGTGCTATGATAATAACAATCAAATACGCACCCCCGGTGCTGGAAAGGAAACCTGCATTATGTTAAATATTCCGAAAATGAAAGTCGGCATTGTCGCAGTCAGCCGTGACTGCTTTCCGGAGAGCCTGTCGGTAAACCGCCGCAAGGCGCTGGTGGATGCCTATGCCAAAAAGTATAACGCCGAGGATATCTACGAATGTCCCATCTGCATTGTGGAAAGCGAGATCCACATGGTACAGGCGCTGGACGATCTGAAAAAAGCCGGATGCAATGCGCTGTGCGTCTATCTGGGCAACTTTGGTCCGGAGATCGCCGAGACGCTGCTGGCAAAGCACTTTGACGGTCCGAAGATGTTCTGTGCCGCTGCCGAGGAAAACACCGGCGTGCTGTCCTCCAGCCGTGGGGATGCCTACTGCGGTATGCTCAACGCCAGCTATAATCTGAAACTGCGTGGCGTAAAGGCATACATTCCGGAATATCCGGTGGGAACTGCCAGCGAATGCGCCGATATGATCCACGATTTCCTGCCCATTGCACGGGCTGTCTACGGGCTGAACCATCTGAAGATCATCACCTTCGGCCCTCGTCCCACCAATTTCCTTGCCTGCAATGCGCCCATCCAGCAGCTGTACAACCTGGTTGTCGAGATCGAGGAAAACTCCGAGCTGGATCTGTTCGAGGCGTTCCACAAGCACGACAACGACCCACGCATCCCCGAAGTTGCGGCAGATATGGCGGCAGAGCTGGGCAGCGGCAACAAAAAGCCGGAGATCCTGCCGAAGCTGGCGCAGTATGAGCTGACGCTGCTGGACTGGGTCGAGGAACACAAGGGCTACCGGGAATTCGTTGCCATTGCAGGGAAGTGCTGGCCGGCATTCCAGACCCAGTTCGGCTTTGTGCCATGCTATGTGAACAGCCGTCTCACCGGACGGGGCATTCCGGTTTCCTGCGAGGTGGACATTTACGGCGCACTGAGCGAGTTTATCGGCACGGTGGTCAGCGAGGACGCTGTGACACTGCTGGACATCAACAACACCGTTCCGGCAGACCTGTACGAGAATGAGATCGCCGGAAAGTTCCCGTACCGTCTGAATGATACCTTTATGGGATTCCACTGCGGCAACACCACCACCAAAAAGCTGGCGTTCTGCGAGATGAAGTATCAGCTCATCATGGCACGGAGTCTGCCGGAAGAGGTCACACAGGGTACGCTGGAAGGGGACATTATGCCGGGAGACATCACCTTCTTCCGTCTCCAGTCCACTTCGGATGCCAAGCTGAACGCCTATGTAGCGCAGGGCGAGGTGCTGCCGGCGGCAACGCATTCGTTTGGTTCGATCGGCATTTTCGCCATTCCGGAAATGGCACGGTTTTATCGCCATGTGCTGGTAGAGCATCATTTTCCGCACCACGGCGCAGTGGCGTTTGGTCACTACGGCAAGGCGATCTATGAGGTGTTCAAGTATCTGGGTGTGGATGTGAGCGAGATCGGGTATAACCAGCCGAAGGGTGTACGGTATCCGACGGAGAATCCGTTTTGCTAAATTGTCAGTCTGTGGACATTTATAAGAGAAAGCAACGATAAAGCCTCCTCTTTTAGAGGAGGTGGCAAGCCGCAGGCTTGACGGTGGAGTCTCGGGCGAACAATGTTCGCCCCTACAGTAAGCTTTTTTAAGCAAACCAATTTTTAAGATAGTCCCCCTTGAAAAGGCGCCCGTAGGGTGTGCCTTGTGCTGGAATATCCCAAAGGGACAGGGGGATATCCCTCCGGCACTGCGTGCCACCTCCCTTTTCAAGGGAGACTAAAACTCCTCTGCCCTGCCGGGCATCTCCTCTAAGAGAGGAGACAATGGTAAAGCCTCCTCTTTAGAGGAGGTGGCAAGCCGCAGGCTTGACGGTGGAATCTCGGGCGAACGATGTTCGCCCCTACGGTGTGTTGACACAGCGCCCTTTCCAATTCAAACAAGCAAAAAACGGACAATGTTTCACGTGAAACACTGTCCGTTTTGTTTTTATCTGTTATCCAGACGCCGCAAATTACTTCAGCACGGATTCCTGGATGGTGAAGTGCATGGGGATGCCGCCACGCATCATCAGATTCAGTTCGCCCTGGATCAGCGGCAGGAAATAGGACATTGCCTCGTCGCTGATATTATTGCCTGCCGGGGTGAGGAACTCTCTGGGCAGGAATTTTTCCCGGTTGGCGATCTGGGAGGCATCTGCCGGCTCCATCACGACGGTATAGGGCTTATTGTGGATGCGGCGGAAGATCATGACACGTCCGGTCTCGCCACGGAGCGCACACTGCACGCCGGCTGCACCGATCTGCTCTGCCTCGTCGATATCCGTTTTGGAACTCAAATGGGACGAGCAGCGCTGCATGACGTTCAGTTCCACAGAGCGCACCTTACATCCGAAGGTATCACGCACCAGCTGTTCCAGGTACTTGCCGATGCCAGACAGGTACTTATGCCCGAAGTTGTCCACCAGCCCGGACTGCACGCCCTCCGGCACAGAAACGCCCTCAGAAACGGCAACGATGACTGCCTTATGCTTTGCCATTTCCTGCTCCACGTCATGGAGAAAGCGCTCCGCAGAGAAGTGGGTCTCCGGCACATAGACCAGATGCGGCGCAGGTTCACCGTAGGCGTGCAGCACGGCGCTGGATGCGGTGAGCCATCCGGCATGGCGTCCCATGATCTCCACGATAGTCACTGAGGGGATGCTGTAAACGGAGCTGTCACGGATGATCTCCTGCATGGTGGTTGCCACATATTTTGCCGCAGAGCCAAAGCCCGGCGTATGGTCGGTGATGCACAAATCGTTATCAATGGTCTTGGGGATACCGATGACCTTTACGTCCAGGCTGATCTCCTCAAAATAGGCGGACAGCTTCTGGACGGTATCCATGGAGTCATTGCCGCCGATGTAGAAAAATGCCCCGATCTTGCGGCGTTTCAGCACTGCGGCGATCTTTTCATAGACGCTGCTGTCCTCGTGGTAATCCGGCAGCTTATAGCGGCAGGAGCCGAGGACGGTAGACGGGGTCTGGCGCAGCAGTTCCATATCTTCGTTGGTACGGATCATGGTTTTCAGATCAATGAGGTGATCCTGGATAATGCCCTCGACACCGTTCACAGAGCCAAAAATGGCATCGATCGCCGGTTCTTTGAGGGATTCCCGGAACACGCCCACCAGAGAAGCGTTTATGGCGCAGGTCGGACCGCCGGACTGAGCAACAGCAATATTCATAGAAAGATCTCCTTTTTCTGCGGTAAAAGTCATTGCATCCCAGAAAATATTCTGAAATGGCGTTCCTTTTTATTGTACCCGATTTTCGTGGCATTGTCAACATTTTACCGAAAGTTTGCAGAATCTGTGGCGGTGGGTCAGCCCGTCGTCCAGCGGAAATGACGACGGCAGACTTGCCCAAGGATGGCAAGCCACCGCTGACCTTTCCCCCCAATTTAGCGTTCAAGAAGGGCAGTGTTACGGCGGCAGCCGCCGCCTATAACCCCTCCGGGGGATTTTTGTTGTATGTCACCGAATGACCACACTGCCAGTCGTGTGATACATTGCCGCACAGGACAAGGGCAGGCGAGAGCTTTTCTTTTTTTTGCTTCTTTTTTTCTTTTTAGCAAAGAAAAAAAGAAGAGAAATTCTTTGTGAGAAATTTTGCACAAGAAAGCAAAAGAAAAGCAAGCACAGCAAACGCCGTATAAAAAAACAATAACTATACTCAAAACAGATATTCAGAATGCCAACGTTATACATACAGGAAAGGGCAAACAAGGGCGTTTGCAAACCTAAGGCGGACAGCGAGGTACGAGCGATTCCGCCGGACGGGTTGAACGAGTTTTCCCTAGGGCAGGGTTGCCTGGAATGGGAAAAGTTAGCGGGCAAACAATGTTCGCCCCTACGATTTTCGTTTTCAAAAAAGGGAACGGGGCGATGTGGGCATCGCCCCCTACAAATCCCCCTGTCAGCTACGCTGACATCCCAGCACAAGGCACACCCCTCGGGCGCCTTTTCAAGGGGGACAAGGCAACTCCTCTGCCCTGTCGGGCATCTCCTCTGGGAGAGGAGACTGTTCTTTTGGCTCCCCTAACAGGGCACCCGAAGGGCGTGCCTTGTGCTGAGCTGGCAAGCCGTAGGCTTGACTGAGGGGTTAATCCCTTCGGCGCTACGTGCCGGAGGAGTCAGAAAATCTCGGGCGAACGCTGTTCGCCCCTACGGTGTGTTTGGACAGGTAATTGCCGCTTGCAAAACAAAGCATTTACGCCTCGCCGTCCACCACCTGGGTGGCGGAGCCGTAGGCTTTATAGGGTCTGCCGTTTTCGTCCAGTTCGGCGGTATAGCGGACATGGAAGGGGATACGGTCGGCGGTGAGCGGAATCACTGCCTCCAGGTGCATCGCACCCTGCGCCAGCTTTCTGTGCCATTCCCGGTACATCTCGGCATAGTCCGGCGGAAACAACCCGGATGCGATCACCGGCTCCGGATAATTCTCCAGCAGTTTCGGGAGTCCCAGGTCACGCATACAGCGTGCGCAGGGACGCATCTCCTTCGTATCAATGGTGTATTCCCAGCAGTAAATGTTTGCCTGCTCTCCGGCAGTCCGAAACTTCTTTTCGCTTTCTGCCAGTTCCAGATATGCCGTCTTTTCCTTTGTGATATTCCGAATCAGCACATAAAACAGGTACTGCCCCTTCGATTTTCCGATGAGGTGCAGAGTGCTGGACAGGCAGATGTGATCGTCTCCGCAGCAGGGCGAATAGACAGTCCGCCAGGTCTCGCAGGTCTCATCTTCACCGGACGCAATGGCACGGCGTATGGTCTCCATATAGACTCTGCGCTCCTGCTCGTTGTCGAAGTTCAGATTTTTCTGGTACAGAATCACATCCTGCTGGTTCATATTCATGCCCAGCTCGGTCAGATACTTTTCATTGACACGAAGGGTCTCGATCTCCGGATCGGAAAAGGCGATAATGGCAGCGCCGCCCACAAAATTATAGAACAGCAGGGTCTCCTGGGTGGTGGGATCCCAGAACTTTTCCGCATCCAGCTTATCGCTGAGCTGCATTCCCGGCACGGCAGTATCTGTCTTTGTCTCCGTCAGCAGGCGCAGATATTCCCGTTCCGGCACGGGCTTGGAAAACAGGTAGCCCTGGATATAAATGCAGCCGATGCTCTTGAGGAATTCCGCCTGCTCCACGGTCTCCACGCCCTCTGCGATGACCGGCGTTCCCAGCCAGTTTGCCATGCGGACAATGGAACTAATGATAATGCCGCCTCTGCCGCCGATCTTATTGCGCAGAAAGATCATATCCAGCTTGATGATATCCACTTCGATATCTTTCAGCACGTTGAGCGAAGAATAGCCGCTGCCGAAATCATCCATTTCCACGGTATAGCCCAGGGACTGCAGCCGGGACACGAACCGGATCAGAAAATCGCTACTGCCGATCACGGCGCTCTCGGTGATCTCCACACGCAGATCAGTCACCGGGATGCCATAGGATTTCCGGATACGCTCCATGCGTTCTACAAAATCGCAGGCATAGACATCGTGCCGGGACACGTTAAAGGAAACCGGCACGTAGGGGACACCCGATTCCCGGCACTCCCGGAGAAACCGGCACGCCTCTTCCATGACGTAGAGATCCAGCTTGGTGATGAGACCGCTGTCCTCGAAAACCGGGATAAACTCGCCGGGCGGCTGGATGCCGAACTGGGGATGGATCCACCGCACCAGCGCCTCTGTGCCGACGATGCGGCGGTTGAGATAGTTATACTGGGGCTGATAATATATCTGAAACTGATGGTCTGCAAACGCCTTTTCCGCATTTTCCAGAACCTCGATCTTATTCATAAAGTGCTTGTCAGAAGTTGTTTCCACGGAAACGTCACATCCTCTCCAAAGTTGTCTTTGCAGTCTCTATTATAGCACACTTTTTGTATAAAATCAACCTTGTTTTTGTTGGAATTTGATTTGTTTTGTGGGAATGGTACAAAAGTGGGAGTGGATAAGACACCCTATACGGCAGCACACGATATTCTGTCAATCAATTGTATGCCTCTTTCTCTAAAATCTGATCGACTGCCTTTAGACACAGCATATAGGCTCTCTTTCCCTGGTGTGTTTCTGTGAGAAGATCCTGCGGAATTTTATGAAGCTTTGCACGAACCGTATTATAGGACATTCCCATGTGAAATTCCAGTTCCTTCTGGGTAATACCGGAGTCAGAAAACAATGCCGCCTGCAGCAAAAGATCATAAAGCTGGTACATAGACTTATCTCCGGCATACGGAAATCTTTTGATCTGGCTTTCATAATGACGCAGGCGTTCAGAACGCTCAGAAAGCGCCTCATAAAGCTGTTTCATGGAAATATCGACAATTTCCAGGAACATTTCTGCAAAAGGTGTCAGATCACCCTTATTGTTATAGTGATTACATATCTTAAAAGCCTCATGGTACTGCGGCAGATGCTCTTTGATCGTATAAGAAAGGCGATAGCCAATCGAACTGTTTAGTTTCTGCGAAAGCAGATAGCTGCTGATAAACCGGCTGGTTCTTCCATTTCCGTCATAAAACGGGTGAATATATCCAAACAGATAATGAAATACTGCGATTCGCAGCAAATAGTCACAGGAATCTGTGTGCAAAAACTGCAATGCCTTTTCCATAACCAAAATGATCTTTTTCTCCGGATAAAGCCCTCTGTGAATTTCTTTGCCGGATGCAGAGCAGACACTTACGCTATCCCTTCGGAAAATTACACCATCCGGCAAATCCTTCGGGTCATTTTCTTTGATCTCCTCATAAAAAATATCATCATATATTTTACGAATGTCTGTTGGCGTTTTTAGAGAAAGCGTCTCTCTCCGCATAAGGCACAAATACTTATTGACAAGCCCTACGAACCGCTCTCGCTTTTTATTTTGGGACAGATCCTGCAAAATTTGGGTGATCTCTTTTCTGGTACTCTGCACGCCTTCAATATGATTTGTCAGCACAATCTCATCCACCAGACAGCGGCTTTGAAATTGATGCAGTGCAATTCCCGGCAAAGTACCGCAAAGCTGATTTACCGCATTATTGGTTCGTTCAACTGAGAGCATCCGTCGATAGAGATCTGTAGTCTGGCAGAAAAATGCCGGATTTTCTCCAATGCAAAGGTCTAAATGTACCGTGTCCGGATCATGAAAACGTTTCTCATATGCCGCAGCATACGCCTGCGGATCCGCATAAAAAAGTTTGCAGAGAGACTTCATGCTTGTCGAATCCTCCTTACTCTGCACATATTACACTTTTCAAAAATGCAGGTTTTTGAAATTTTTACTATGATTATAGCATGTTATTTCTCAAAAATCAAGTTTTTTGAGAAATGTCCAGATTTTCTTCTGTCTTGGTTCTCAAATTTACGCAAATTTGAAGGGAGATAGAACATACTGACCGGGTGTAAAACTGCCGTGTATGCTTTTATTGGATTGCCGTTAGAATACAAAAAAACTCCCGGAAACAACGCTTAACGTCATTTCCGGGAGTTTTCCATTCTGGTGACCCGTACGGGAATTGAACCCATGATTCCGCCGTGAAAGGGCGGCGTCTTAACCTCTTGACCAACGGGCCATATGGTAGCGGCAGCAGGATTCGAACCAGCGACCAATCGGGTATGAACCGAGTACTCTAGCCAACTGAGCTATGCCGCCACATCAAACCAGGTTTCGAGCAGTGTTTTGTACACCATCCTGAATTCCTGCGACTATGATAGTATACTACATTTCCGGATAAAAGTCAAGCATTTTTTTGAAAAACAGCAAAATGCACAATACAGAATTCGAGTACTGCGCATTTCATCTCTGTTTTGCACATTTTTCAAGCCGGACGGCGCTTATTTTTGCTTTGGGCGAAAGACTGCGGCACAGACGACCCCGAACACCATCGCCGCCGTAATGCCGGCAGAGGATGCGGTGAGTCCGCCCATAAAGATGCCCAGAAAGCCCTTTTCGTCCACGGATTCCCGGACGCCCTCTGCCAGAAGATTGCCGAATCCGGTGAGCGGAACGCTTGCGCCGCCGCCGGCGAGTTCCACCAGCCAGGGATAGAGTCCCACGGCAGACAGCGCCACGCCAGCCACCACGTATGCGGTAAGGATGCGTGCCGGGGTGAGCTTGGTGTAGTCGATCAGGACCTGACCCACGGCGCAGAGCGCACCGCCGACCAGGAATGCCCAAAATAGATCCAGTGCCATATTCAGATACCTCCTGCGGTAATTGGAATAAGGGTAGACGTTTTTCTCAAAGCCTCCTCTCATAGAGGAGGTGGCAAGCCGTAGGCTTGACGGTGGAGTTCCGGGCGAACCATGTTCGCCCCTACGGTGTTGTTTTTCCCGGATGACAAGGCAATACTTCTGCCATACAAAAAACGCACTGCCGTCACGCATTTTCCTACCGGTACATCCGTGTGAGTTCCACCAGGTGGGAGATGCCGGGGATGCTTTCGCCCTGCTGGGATGCCGTGGGGGACATGAGCGCACCGGTTGCGGCGAACAGGATCTGCCTCATCGTTCCCGCCTGGAGCGCCGGGAGAAAATGGCCGCACAGCAGGCTGGCGCTGCATCCGCAGCCGGAACCGCCGGCGTGGGTGTCCTGGGTCTCCGGGTCGTAGAGCATTGCGCCGCAGTCCTTATGATTCCGGGTGATGTCAAAGCCCTGTTTCATCACCAGATCGCAGAGCAGTTCGCTGCCCACGATGCCCAGATCGCCGGTGACGATGGCGTCATACTGTTCCGGCGCAGTTTGGGTGGCTTTGAGATAGCGCACGATGGTATCCGCTGCCGCCGGCGCCATGGCTGCGCCCATATGGTTGGCGTCGGTCACGCCCAGATCCACCATAATGCCGATGCAGGCACCCGTGACGCACACCCCGTCCGGAACGCCGTCCGGCTGCTGGAAAATCACAGCGCCCGATCCGGTACAGGTCCACTGCGCCGTAGGCGGCCGCTGACCGCCGTAGGAGAGCGGAAACCGAAACTGGCGCTCTGCCGTGGAAAAATGGGAAGAAGTCACTGCCGCCGTATATTCGCCCACGCCGCCTGCCGCCAGAAACGACGCCGTCAGCAGTCCCTCTGCCATAGTGGAACACGCCCCGTAGATGCCCAGCAGGGGAATCTCCAGCGGGCGCATTCCATAGGTGGAGCCGATGCACTGGTTCATGAGATCGCCGGCGCAGATGCAGGAGAGGTCGCTGTCCCGGAGTCCGGACTTTTCCAGCGCCAGCTGCACCGTGCGGCGCTGCATGACGCTTTCCGCCTGTTCCCAGGTCTCCTGTCCGAAATGGGCGTCGGGTTCTACACAGTCGAAACAGCTGCCCATGGGACCGTCGCCCTCTTTCTGACCCACGGTGCTGGCGTAGCTGATGATGCGGGGCGGCTGGGGATATTGAAAAACGCCCCGGGCAAGATTACGTACCATTCGAATCACCTCGATGGTAGTATATCCGGGACGTTGGGAATTATGCGAGTGAGAATGCAAAATAAAATTGCATTGCCACTCGTGTGATACATTGCCGTTTGAAGTAAGGGTAGGCGAAAGCGGCGGGTCAGCCCGTCGCCCAGTGGAAATGGCGACGGCAGACTTGCCCAAGGATAGCAAGCCGCCGCAGACCTTTCGCCCCAATTTAACATTCAAAAAAGGACAGTGTCACGGCAGACAAGCTGCCTATAACCCCTCCGGGGGATTTTTGTTATATGTAATCTAATGGCAGTTACACTGCCATCCGTGTAATACATTGCCGTACAGAAAAAGGGTAGGCGGGAGCTTTTCTTTTTTTGCTTCTTTTTTTCTTTTCAGTAAAGAAAAAAAGAAGAGTAACTCTTGGGAGAATTTTTTGAAAAAGATTGACGGGCGAACAATGTTCGCTCCTACAGATTTGCGTGGCAAACGCCATAATAATAACGTCAACCACCTGCACAAGAGACAGTCAGAAAGCCTACGCCGCACGTACAGGGAAAGACAAACAAGGGCGTTTGCAAGCCAAAGGCGGACAGCGAGGGAAACGAGCGATTCCGCCGGACGGGTTGAACAAGTTTTCCCTAGGGCAGTGTTTCCCGGAACGACGGGGCGATGTGGCTTGCTATCCTTGGGCAAGTCTGCCGTCGCCATTTCCGCTGGGCGACGGGCTGGGCATCGCCCCCTACAAATTGCCTTTTCATGAAAGGCAAAACAACTCCTCTGCCCTATTGGGCATCTCGTACTGAGCGGTCCCCTTTGTCACCTACGGTGACATTTCCCCACCCCGTGGGGAATCACCTCTAAAGAGGAGACAATTTCGCAAAGCCTCCTCTCATAGAGGAGGTGGCAAGCTGCTGGCTTGACGGAGGAGTCAGAGGTTCTCGGGCGAACCATGTTCGCCCCTACGATATGCCTTCTCTGTAAAACAGCAATCCGTTTCAAAATGTTTCACGTGAAACATTCCGGTATAATCCCCGGAAAACTGCACATACTTTTCTGCAAAGGAGGGCTGCATATGAAAATCAGTCGTGAACTTTACAAAACCATGCAGGATCAGACCGCACCCCGGTCGAAGTCCTGGAAGAACATTCCCCTGGCGTTTCTGATCGGCGGACTGATCTGCACCATCGGCGAGGCAGGCATCCATATTCTCACGGAATACTGCGGCATGGAACAAAAAAACGCCTCTGCGTGGGTCTCCATCGGGCTGGTGGCAGTCAGCGCCGTCTGCACCGGGCTGGGCTGGTACGCCAAGCTGGGCAAGCACGCCGGCGCAGGAACGCTCGTCCCCATCACAGGCTTTGCCAACGGCGTGGTTTCCTCCGCCATCGAGGCACGCACCGAGGGCTGGATCCTGGGCATCGGCACACGCATTTTTGCCATCGCCGGGCCGGTCATCCTCTACGGCACCACCGCATCCATGGTGTACGGGCTGCTCTATTATTTCTGGACGCTTTTCAAGTGAATCACACTGATCTCCGGCGGATTGCACAGCCGAGGCTTGCCGATGCCGCCGGAGACATACATTTTCGTGCCGTCTTTTTCATACAGCCCCTTGTCGTATTTGGGAAAGAACTTGCGCTCCGGCGACAGCACGCCGCCCAGAAATGGCAGACGCACCAGACCGCCGTGGACATGACCGCACAGCACCAGGTCTGCGCCCCAGCCGGTGTAGCTGTCCAGCAGCAGGGGATTATGCGCCAGCAGCACCGTACAGCCCCGGCGCTTGCCCAGGTCGTTTTCCAGATCTGCCGCCGTATAGGGTTTCAGGTTGCGGAACTTCCGGTTCTCGTCCCGGTACACCCCATACGCCAGGTCTGCGCCTGCCAGATACAGAGGCACACTGCCGGGCATTTCCAGGGAAATGGTCTGGTTTTGCAGCAGCCGGCAGCCGCTCTGCGCAATGGTCTGCCGCAGCTGTTCCCAGACCGCCGGCGGCAGATCCAGCTCATGGTTGCCCACGCAGATCCAGACCGGGCTTATTTTGGAAAGTGCAGTCAAAAACGACGCAATTCCGTGAAAGTCACGCATATCCCGTGAGATCAGATCGCCGGTGAGGACGATATGATCGGGGTGCAGTTCTGCCGCTTTTCGGACGATGCGGCAGTTGTTTTTTCCCATATCCCGGTGGTGGAGGTCGGTGATCTGGAGCAGCGATGTGCCGTCAAATGCCGGGGGAAGATGGGAAAGTGTGATTTCCTCCCGATGCACCCAAAGCAGGTGCTGTTCGATGAGAAACCAAATGAAAATCAGTAAGATCAAAACAAATAGAATTATCAAAAAAATCATGTGAAATAAAATCCTCGTGTGCGGCGGGTCGCCGCTGACCTTTCGCCCCAATTTAACGTTCAAAAAGGGGTAATGTCACGGCAGACAAGCTGCCTGTAACCCCTCCGGGGGATTTTTGTTTAATAAGCCTCCTCTGTAGAGGAGGTGGCAAGCCACAGGCTTGACGGTGGAGTCTCGGGCGAACGATGTTCGCCCCTACGG
>ERZ791907.292-NODE-292-length-61049-cov-6.684772_pt1 | contig 61049 bp, 54 predicted proteins | sample MGYA00510145_ERZ791907 | MGnify/ENA primary metagenome ERZ791907 (study PRJEB30046, sample SAMN00792089) | human gut metagenome | study: EMG produced TPA metagenomics assembly of the A metagenome-wide association study of gut microbiota in type 2... | reverse complement strand
TTCCTAAAGGCATAAAAAATCTTTGGTTGTACATTGACAGCATATTTTATTATCGGGGATTAAAGTGCAACCTTTCCAACATTACCATAAAAACACCAAAGAACTCAGAAATGTATAAGGAACGAAAATTTTTAAAGAAACGATACAAGATAAAAGTGAAAGTCATCAAGTAATGTTTACTATGTTTCTTGAAACATGAGTTGACAACTAAAAAGTGTATAACTACTGGCAGAGGATGTGACTAAAAGTACATCCTCTGCTTTTATTACGGAATAGGAAATTACTCGTGCTGTTACGTTATACCACCAAAAATTGCTTTAGCAATTCTTGCAAAGCAAAGCGCTGGCTTTGTTCTTATTAATGGAATTTATGAAATAAGGCTTAAAAAAGATGTCATACGAGATCGTGACTGAATCTTACAATTTTGTGAAATGCTATGGAAAGGATGAAATTTTTATAGAAATATGCTATTATAATGCCGTAAAAAGTACGAAATATCATATAATGAGCCTCTTGGAGAAGCGAGCAGATCAGCGTGCGAGACGAGCTGGAAAGCTCTAGAAGAGTGAATCTGTGAGTTGTTAAGGGGAAATTGCTAAATGTGATACAGAAAATAAGGGGCGCAAAAAGTTGATATAAGACTGCGCAGAAAGAGGAGGATATGAGTGGATTTAGAGTAGCGGGGGACAAAAGTTCACACCGCAAAAAAGAGCGAAAGCATCCGAAGCTTCGGTTGGCGATGAAAATTGCACTGCTTGTTATATTATTGATCATCATGGCAGTAATGATTGTTTTTTACGTTAAATTTGGAGATGATCTGTTGCGTTGGCGCAATCAGGCAAAGCAGGATGTGCAGTCATCGACGACGGAAACGTTCCGTTCTTCGGAGACCAGTTTTATTTATTCGGCAGATAAAAAAGTGATCGCCAAGTTGCGGGGAGACAAAGATTCCTATTATTTGGCGTTTGATCAAATTCCGCAATCGGTGAAAGATTGTTTTATCGTGACGGAAGATCGAGATTTTTATGAACATGACGGGGTGAATATTCTCTCCACTATGAAAGCGGCAGTGCTGCTTGTAAAGAGTCGTTTGTTCCATGAAAAGATTTCTCGAGGCGGAAGTACGATCACGCAGCAGCTTGCCCGTAAGATCTATTTGACGGATGATAAAACGTATGAGCGAAAAGTGCGCGAAATTTTTTACGCAATGGAGCTGGAGAAGAAATATACCAAAGACCAGATCTTGGAATTTTACATTAATAATGTATGTTTTGCAAATGCGAAGTACGGTATCGAGTCAGCCAGCAGAGCTTACTTTAGCAAGGGAACTTCGGAGCTGAATCTTGCAGAGGTGGCATTTTTGTGTTCGATCCCGAACCGACCGGAAACGTATAATCCGTTGGAACATTATGACAATACGATCAAGCGTAAAGACCGTATTTTGAAACAGCTTTTGCAGGAAAAGAAAATTACGGAGGCAGAGTACAGCGATGCTTCTTATACGGAGATTGTCCTGGATCCGGCAGAGGCGATCAAGAGTCAGGACTATATGGCTACCTATGCGATCAGTTGTGCGACAAAAGCGTTGATGCAGCAACACGGATTTGAGTTCCGCTATGAATTTGCCAATGACGCGGATCGCAAAAATTATCAAAAAGAGTACGATACGCTGTACGACGAGTGTAGAACACAGTTGAATACCGGCGGCTATCATATTTATACATCGCTCAGTCGTTCCAGACAGAAAAAACTGCAGACGAGTGTGAATGATGCTCTGAAAGGATTTAAGGAAAAAACAAAGGATGGTACTTACAAGTTACAGGGCGCGGCTACTTGCATTGACAATGAGACGGGATTCGTAGTTGCAATTGTCGGTGGACGTAAGCAGAAATCAACGACGGGTTATACGTTGAATCGAGCTTTCCAGAGTTATCGTCAGCCGGGTAGCTGCTTTAAGCCGGTAGCGGTATATACGCCTGCATTGGAACGCGGCTATACACCGAATTCGATCGTAGATGATTCAAGGTTTAAGGGTGGCCCTAGCAACTCGGGCAACAGCTATCTTGGAAAGATCACGTTGCGCCGTGCCGTAGAGAAGTCCAAGAACGTTGTCGCTTGGAAGATCTTTAAGGAAATTACGCCGAAGGTTGGTCTTAGTTATCCGCTCAAAATGCATTTTGCCAATATTGTAGACAATGACTATTATCTATCTGCATCGCTTGGTGGACTGACGAACGGCGTGACAACGGTCGAGATGGCTTCTGCGTATGCGACGATCGCAAATGATGGCGTTTACCGCGAGCCGACCTGCATTAAGAAGATTACAGATTCCGAGGGAAATGTTATTTTAAAGAATAACGGAACCAAGCGGAAGGGAACGAAAGTCTATGAGAAAAATGCAGCACGTTCCATGACAGATATTTTGACCGGTGTATTGACAAGTGGTACAGCAGCAGGACATGAATTGAACAATATGTCTTGCGCCGGTAAGACGGGAACGACGAACGACAAAAAAGATGGATGGTTCTGTGGATTTACTCCATATTATACAACGACGGTATGGGTGGGATATGATTCGCCAAGAACATTAGAGGATCTGTACGGAAGTACGTATCCGCTAACAATTTGGGAAAACTTTATGAATGAGATTCATATCGGCCTGGAGAATAAGGATTTTGTGGAATCGGAATCATCAAGCAGCAAGTCAGACAAGAAAGATAGAGGTTACTCGACAAAACCACGTGAAACGATCGATCCTGAGGCGCGTGAGACAGAAACACCGGAGGAGACGACAAAGCCAAAAGCAACCAAAAAGCCGGTTGTTACGGCAACACCAAAGGCAGAGCCGGAGATAACGGAACCACCAACGACTATTGATGATGACCCAAGTGATGTGCCGAGCGATAATACACAGCCGGATGATGTCGGAGACGATACCGGGGACGACACAGAATAAGATGTATCAGGATGTGGCATGAGACACGCTGCGGTAGTGTGTGCATTGGAACAGGGCGTGAGACACTGCAGAATAAGTTGTGTCAGAATGAAGCGCGAGACATTGCGGTAGTGTGTGCATTGGAACAGGGCGTGAGACACTGCAGAATAAGTTGTGTCAGAATGAAGCGCGAGACACTGCAGTAGTGTGTGCCAGGAGGAGAAGGGCATGAAATTTAGCCTTTGTATGATTGTGAAAAATGAAGAGGCAGTTTTGAATCGGTGCTTGGAGTCCATGGCATCAGCGATGGATGAGATCATTATAGTGGATACCGGATCTACCGATGCAACCAAAAAGATCGCCGCAGCGTATACCGATCAGATCTATGATTTTGCGTGGACAGGAAACTTTGCAGAGGCAAGGAACTATGCAGCTTCCAAGGCAACCGGTGATTACATTTATACGGCAGATGCCGATGAATATTTGGAGCCGGAAGAGCTGCAGAAATTATTGCAGCTCAAAAAGGTATTGCTGCCTGAGGTTGAGATCGTGCAAATGCTGTATTGCACACCGCCGGAACTTAGTACCGTATATAATTTTGCGGAGGAGTACCGCCCTAAATTATATAAGAGACTGCGTTCGTTTACTTGGATCGATCCGATTCATGAGACGTTACGTTTGGAGCCGGTTGTGTTTGACAGTGAGATACGTATTCAGCACAGACCATCGCCCGGACATGCCAAAAGAGACCTAGAGGCACTGGCAGCCGCAGCGGATCGTGAGAAACTGTTGTCCGACAAATTGCGCCACATGTACGCAATGGAATTGTATCGCTGTGGAGACGTCAGCGATTTTAACAGAGCGAAGGGATTTTTCCAAAGAGTAATGGAGGATCCGGACAGTGGACAGGATGCGCTTCGAGAGGCAATCTGTGTGCTGACACGAGGTTATCGTTTGGAGGGAGATGTTTCGCATTTTTTGGCATATGCATTGCGGGATGCAGTGACGGCACCTACTTCTGAGCTATGCTGTGAACTTGGAGCTTATTTTGAAGAGTGTGGGGATCTGGCGGAAGCAGCAATGTGGTATCAGAATGCACTTAGCGAAACAGAGAGCATATTAGATGCCCGCACCGGCAATGAAATTCCGACACGGGCATTAGAACGTTTTTGACAAAATCAAAGAGATTGTTCGATCGTATCCAATTCTTTCATCCAAAGAGCAGCGGAGGCATCACTAGGCATACGCCAGTCACCGCGCGGTGACAATGCAACGCTGCCGACCTTTGGCCCATCCGGCAGACAGGAACGCTTAAATTGCTGGGCGAAGAAACGCCAATAAAATGTTCTCAACCATTTATAGATGGTTTTATCATCGTATTCTCCCGCAAATGTATATTTTGCCAAACGAAAGATTTTCGTCGGTGCATATCCAAAACGCATTAGATAATACAAGAAGAAATCATGCAGTTCATAAGGACCTACAATGTTTTCTGTTTTCTGAGCAATCTTGCCGTCCTTTGGAGGCAGGAGTTCCGGACTTACCGGGGTATCTAAGACATCTAATAACACAGCTTTTAGCGAAGGATCTTCCGTTGTTTCCGCATAATAGGATACCAAATAACGAACCAACGTCTTTGGAACGGACGCGTTGACGCCATACATGGACATATGGTCGCCGTTGTAAGTTGCCCAGCCGAGTGCCAGCTCTGACATGTCACCGGTACCGATCACCATACCGTTTGACTGGTTGGCAAGATCCATTAAGATCAGTGTGCGCTGTCTGGCCTGTGAGTTTTCATACGTAACATCATGGCTGCTCGGATCGTGTCCGATGTCCCGAAAATGAAGTTCAACTGCTTCGTGGATCGGGACTTCTTTTAGTGTTGCGCCGAGCTGCTTTGTGAGTGTGCAGGCGTTTTGGTAAGTGCGGTCGGTCGTGCCAAAACAAGGCATCGTGACGGCAACGATTCCACTTCGGTCAAGTCCAAGCAGATCAAAGGCTTTCGCAGTAACTAACAGAGCCAGCGTTGAGTCCAATCCGCCGGATATGCCGATCACAGCGCTGGTGCAATGGGTATGCGCCAATCTTTTTTTGAGTCCCATCGCCTGAATGTGTAAAATTTCATCGCAGCGGCGGTCGCGGTCTGCCTTACTGTTCGGGACAAACGGTGTTCGTTCATAATGCCTTGTGAGCGTTGTCTCTTCCACCTGCTGAAATGTAAAATGAATAATCTGATAAGCATCTTTCTCTGACTCGTCGGTGCCCGGAACAATTTGTGGAAACGTGGAAATGCGTCTACGCTCACTGGTTAAACGCCCCAGATCGATCTCGGATAGGATCATACCATTTTGGAAACGCTTGCTTTCGTTGAGTAGTGTACCGTTTTCGGCGATCAGATTATGCCCGGCGAATACAAGATCCGTAGAGGATTCGCCTTCTCCTGCATCTGCATAAATATATGCACACAAAAGGCGGGCAGACTGTCCGGTTACTAACTCACGGCGATAGATATCTTTGCCGGTTGTTTCGTCGCTGGCCGACAGATTAACAATGACGGTTGCACCGTGCAGAGCGTGTGCGGTAGAAGGTGGTGCTGCAGTCCATAAGTCCTCGCAGATCTCTGCACCAATGATCAATCCTGGCATATTGTCTGCTTGAAACAAGGTCTTGCTGCCAAACCAGATGAGATCTAATCCCTCCTCATCGCAAAGTTCCGGCATATGAAGGAAAATGCCCTCTTTCGGGGCGGCTGTAAAATGCCTTGCTTCATAAAATTCGGAATAATTTGGAATAAAAGTTTTGGGGATCAGACATATTACTTTTCCATGGAATACGACAGCGGCTACGTTATATAGCCGGTTCATATAAGAAAAAGGCAGACCAACAATGGTCATCATATCCATATTAGCGGACACTTTCCGAATACGGTTCAGGCCGGAGATGGCACCGTCTAATAACGCCTTTTGTAAAAAGAGATCGCCACAGGTATAGCCGGTCAGACAAAGTTCCGGCAAAACCAACAGCTTCGCATGCTCTGTATTTGCTTTCTGCATACATTCGATGATCTGCTCTGTATTGTAATCGGGATCTGCAACACGGATGTCCGGCGTTGCAGCAGCAACTTTCAAAAATAAATCGTTCATAGGCACTCCTTATTTTTCTATTATGATCTAGTTATCATTTTAAGCGGTAGTTCAAATGTACCACGTTGGCATGGGAATTGCAACCAAAGTTCAGTCTTGCGTATTGCGTATTACGGTAAACAGCTTTATTCCTGCTTTCGTATTACGGCAAACCGATGTATTCCTGCTTGCGTATTGCGACAAACCGCTTTATAATGTGTAATTGGGCAAAAATGAAGGTGAATGCGGAGGCATAGTAATGCACTTGGATATTTTAATTGATATGAAATTGCTGTTGTGTGGCGTGACATCACCAAGAATTGCTTTAGCAATTCTTGCAAAGCAAAGCGCTGGCTTTGCTTTTTCAATTTATAGGAAACTGCTGTTGTGTAGCGCGACATCGCCAAGAATTGCTTTAGCAATTCTTGCAAAGCAAAGCGCTGGCTTTGCTTTTTTGTATCGTTTTTTTTATACTGTGATCGCAATGGAAGCGGCGGCTGTGAGTTTGTTCCTGCCGCTGCTGTTTTTGCGTGTGGTTATAAGTGGTCTGCCAAAGAAATATATGGTATGGCTGTGGCGGTTGTATTTTTTGCGGATCGTGTGTCCGATCCAGATTTCCAGTACGTTTAGTATTGTTCCGCCGTGGAATCGCAGTTACCATCGATTTTTAGCAGATGTAGGACTTGATATCGATGCGCAGCATGGCGGACTGCTTCGCAGTCTGCGCGATGTATGGCAAGCGAACATACAAGTAACGTCTCTCTATCGGATCATGGCGATAGGATACTTTGCAGGAATGCTGTTATTGGTAGTTCTTTTGGTGATTCGGGCGGGAAAGGTGCGTTCCGCGATCCGTATGCGGGAAAAACGACTGGAGGGTACTTTGTACCAGTCAGCGGTCGAATTGCCGGTCATGACAGGTCTGTTCGTGAATCGTGTGTTTTTGCCGGAAACGATGAATGTGCAGGAGGCGAAATATACATTAGCACATATGGAGTGTCGACGTGCTCGCAGAAGCAATCTTTGGAATGCGTTTTATGTAGCGGCGCTGCTTTTGCATTGGTACGATCCTTGCGTATGGGCTGCCGTATTTTTGGTTAGACGGGATGAGCAGATGGCGTGCGATGAATGTGCCGTGGACGGATGCAGTGCGGCAGACAAGAATGCGTATATACAAGGGATTTTGAACATTGTACCGCAGGAAAGCCGTGTGCCATTTACTGCGTGTGCAAGCTTTGAAACAGACTTAGAGAGACGGTCGCAGCGTTTGCTGCATCAGGGATCCGACCGAATGTGTTATAAAATGACCGGTGTGATCCTTTTGCTTTTGATGTTTTTCTGGCTTTTTTTGTTGCGTCCGGTTCAAAATGTATGGGCGGGAGGAACGTGGAATGCCGGGAGTGAGAAACTGTCCGCAAATAAGGACACGAGGAAAACGAATCTCATCCTTTCGCAGACAGATGTATTGTCGCCAAGTGGACTGAAACAGACAGTTTCCTTGCGGCATAAGCGTAATGAAGCCAACGGCAGGATCCTGGCAAACAGTTATGAGCTGCAGCTTGCGGATGCAGCAGGCAGTGAATTGGCAGTTGTTGACCTGCAGAAAGTGTTTCGAGAGCAGGGGATTGCGAAGGATACGCTTTATTTCCCGGAGGGATTGAAGCTGCAGACCGGTGACTATAATAATGATGGGATTCAAGAACTGCTTTTGGGACAGCAGAGAGCGTGGGATGCAACAGAGCAAAAGCAGATCGGGAGATTGCTGTCCAACAAAACGGACAGCAAGTCAAAAACAGCGTCAAGCATGGGCAACGAGAACGTCACGCCGACACCAGCAAAACAGGTTAAGAACTTGCGGACGTATGTGTACGTAATGTTTCAGATGCAGGAGACCGGTTTGCAGATCGTCTCAGAGGCGGTATATGGGGAACAGGCGGCATCGATGCAGTCTGTGAAGCCGAGTCAGGAATCGGACGTGAAGGACTTGTTTTATATGCAGCTCTCCGATGGAAAGCTGTACTATATTTGGGACAGCGATGCAACAAAGTTCCTGGCAAAGAAATTATCGTCTGATGAATTGAATCAGCATAGAAGGGCGTCACAGGGAACAGAGGAAGCGGGCGTCAGCAAGACAGAGACTTTGGAAGATGCCGATGGCAACGAGTGTATGCGCGTGCAGACGACCACTGACACGACTGGAAGTCCGGAAATCGGTCAGATCATGATGTCACAAAACAAGAAAAAGATGAACGAGGTCAAGGGATATTTTTGCGAGTTGAAGTGGGTGCCGCAATCTGATGCTTCGACCGGACGATATGCAGTATTGATCTATAATGGCACCAAAGCACAGACATTTGTGCTGTATGATGTTGATAAAGCTACGGAACTGTACCGGCAGGAAGACGGTAATGATATTCTCAGCAGTATCTTTGCCAAATATAATGACACACAGATTCAGTTTAAAAGTGGAGCAATTGCGGTGTACAAGCTCGCGGAACAAAATGGGAGCAGGCTAACGATTGATTTTGCGGCAGAAGCAGAAGATGGCGTAGATGTGAGTGGAAGTTATGTTTATGATATGGATAGTGAACAGATTTCCAATCTGCAGTATAACCAGTCGAATGATGATACGCAGACCAAGAATTCGTCAACCGGGAATGCCGGGACAGACAGCGATTCTTCTTCCTCAAATAAGGGAACAGACAGCAGCTCGAAACGTAAGAACACAACAACGCCACAGCCTGTTCCAACAATAAATAGCAATTTGGAGGATTATTTGGATCCGTGATGGTCTTGGACAAGCAATGTTCCAAATTTACGAAGTCTGGTTCGATCGTATCTTTTCTTGACGGTATTTTCGTAGAGTGCTATTCTTATAAGAGCAGAAAGTTCGTGGCAGCCGGCTTTATGAATAAAGGCAGCTGCAGTAATATGAGAAGAGGAGGGAAAATATGATCGTAGATAGAAATCGTTTTGGAGATTCGGAGATAAAGAGCTGTAAGCAGTGTGGACGCAGATTACATCCTGAATATAATAAAGATATATGTCCGGCATGCATGGAAATGAATCTGTTTAATGAAGTGAAAGATTATATTCGTAAAAATGATGTGAACGAATCTCAGGTGGCTGACCATTTTGGCATTTCCAATGCGAAGGTACGCGCATGGATCCGTGAAGGTCGTATTCAGTACAAAAATACAGATGGCAAAACAGTGTCGCAGGTGTATTGTCAAATCTGCGGTAAGCCGTTGGATTTCGGGAATTTATGTTCCGAATGTCGTCATTTGCAGGGATTGGAAGTTGTTGCAAAGCGTTATGGAGAAGAGGCAGGACAGATGCGTTTCATTAACAAAGACAGGACGTGAAATTACAGCAATAATTATAGAATGTTGCATTAAAATTTCCAGAAATCGGAAAAAAATATATTAGTAGAGGTAGAATTTTCCAGGAAGATTCGCCTCTTTTTTTATGATATGCTTTTTTGGGAGTCAAAGTATGTTGGGAGTCAAAGTATGTACAACGTGAAAAAGGAGGGAAATATGCAGCAAGTAAGAATTAAGTTGCAAAATATTTCGAAGTATTATTATTCCGAAACAGCAGTGACACAGGCATTGCAGGGTATCAATCTGGAGTTTCGCATGGGTGAATTTGTTGCGATCACAGGGGAAAGCGGCAGCGGAAAGTCAACATTGCTTAGGATCATTAGCGGTATGGATACGTTTGATGATGGGGAGCTTTATGTGGATGGACAGCCGACATTTCAGTATGATGAAGATGACTGGGAAGAATATCGTCGTACTAAGATCGGCTTTGTTTTTCAAGATTATAGTTTGATCGGTCATTATACCGCCAAAGAAAATATCGTCAGTGCACTTTTGATCATGGGAGTGCCAGAGAAAGAAGCTGGAGACAAGGCAATTCATTATTTGGAACGTGTAGGCCTGAGTGCACAGAGAGACCAGCGTGCGTCTAAGTTGTCCAGTGGTCAAAAGCAGAGATTGTCGATTGCTCGTGCGTTGGCAAAGGATACGGATATTATTGTGGCGGATGAGCCAACCGGTAACTTGGACAGTGAAACCGGAGCGCAGATCGTGAAATTGCTTCGAGATCTTTCGCAAGACCATTTGGTTATAATGGTAACTCACAATTATGAACAGGTAGAAAAATATGTTACCAGAAAAGTGCGATTGCATGATGGATCATTGATCTTGGACGTATCCGAAAATATGGACACGAATCAGAAGTCAGAAGTATCCGAAAATATGGACACAGATCAGAAGTCAGAAGTATCCGAAAATATGGACACGGATCAGAAGTCAGAAGTGTCCGAAAATACGGACACAGATCAGAAATCGGAGATGTCCGAGAATGTGGACAACAACGAGAAAACGTCAGACGGTAAAAAGTCTGAAAGCAATGAGGAACGACTTCGCGATCGTACCATAGGGCGGATCTTTGTGCGAATGAATGCAGTGAGACAGCCGGAAAAAATCGCATTGTTTATGGGATTTTTCTTAGCTGCTGCTATCGTATCGTTTTTATTTATCGGGCAGTTGCTAATGAATGCAGATGATATTTACACCAAAAAGTATTCAGCAACATCTTTTGCGCGCAAAGACGATAAGCGTATTTCAATTAGACGTAAAGATCAAAAGTTTATGACGAAAAAAGATATTGACCAACTCACCAAAATGAAGCACGTCGTTTCGGTGGATCAGTACGATATTGTGAATGACGTCAATTATTATTTTGAGGAAGGAAAAGATTATAGACAGGAGTACGGCTATAATAGGATGAGTACGAGCAATGAAGGGGGGCTGTACGACTCGCAGAACGTTGAATACGTCAAGAAAGATCAATACATGCGATCATCTTCCTGCTTGAAGAAATCGGATCTCGTAAAGGGCAGTCTGCCAAAGAAGATCGATGAAGTTGTACTGTACGATCGGGGAAAATATAAGGTTGGTGATACGATTACATTTTTCTATACAAGCGATGTGCTTTGGTCATCAACGGAGAATTATATACAGCGGAAGATGAAAGTAAGCGGACTGTTAAAAAATAAGGATAAACAGGTGTACTTTTCGCCGGAGATATGTACAATGCTGCAAAGTACCGTAACCGGTGGCAAAGTATTCTATGAATATGCCTATAATCAACAACTTGGCAAATATCAGGGACAGGCAACATTGTGGCCGATTGTTGGCGATATCGTGAAGAAGGATAACGAACTTTGTGTATCAGGTGCATATGAAGCAGCGGTGTATCGGGCAGAAGATAATGACTTGACTCTTTTAGATCAGTCCGGTTTATTGCATATTGATCAGTATGACAAGGATATGAAAAGCAAGGATGTCAAACAGATCGAGAATGTAGAAACCGGTGAGAAGATAAATGGCTGTGGGGCAAATTTTGCAGAGGTTTCTCAGAATATTTATGAGAAGTATTATCGCACCGAGAGCAGGCAGGCATCGGTATATATTACAAGTTACGCCAAAATGGATCATGTGTTAAAGGCATTGGATAAAGCCGGGTATGAGGCTGTGAGTACACTGCGTTTTGGTGCAGATGAATACGATTCAGATCTGGTACAGGAACGTTTAAGGACGATCGGCATTGCAGTGGCAATACTATTAGTGATGATGGCTGCTGAGATATTGATCTTACGTTCTATATTTAAGATTCAGATCAAAGACCAGAAAATCTTAAAATTCATGGGTATGTCCACAAAATTGATCGGCAAGATCAATTATATGGAGATGCGTCGATACAGTATTACTGCTATTATCGTGGTCGCGGTAGTGATGAATGTAGTTGGAATCTTTGTGCCGGCGCTGCGTGCTATGCTCTATTATTATGAATGGCCCGGGTACCTAGCGTACTTTATGTACAATTATGTGGCTGCGATGGTGATGGTAGCAGCGTTTAATCATTTGTTAAAAGGGAAGGTGAGCGAATGATCAAGATAGAACATTTACAGAAATATTTTAACCGCGGTAAACGAAGTGAGCTTCATGTATTGAATGATATTACATTGGAGCTGCCACAGACAGGTTTGGTATGTATTTTGGGGGAAAGCGGTTCCGGAAAAACCACGTTATTAAATACCATTGGTGGATTGGATGTGTTTCAGGGAGGAACACTTACTGTAGACGAAACGATATTAAAGAAGTACGAGCCAAAGAAAATTGAGCATTTGCGTTGTGAAAAATTTGGCTATATTTTCCAAAATTATTATTTGCTGCAGGATTACACGGTTGCTTATAATGTAAAGCTTGCACTTAGTCATTATGATCTGACGGATGAGGAAAAAGATGAGAGAGTATCGTATGTATTGGAGCAGCTTGGAATAGGCCGTTACAAAAAGAAGCTGGTATCCAAATTGTCGGGTGGACAGCAGCAGAGGGTATCTATTGCCCGGGCACTTGTGAAATCACCGCAGATCATATTGGCAGATGAGCCGACCGGCAATCTGGACGAGGAAAATACAATACGTACAATGAGTATATTGCGTGCGATTTCCAAGGAATGTCTGGTTATTTTAGTATCGCACGAGCGCCGTATTGCTGAGTTTTTTGCGGATCGTATTCTAGAGATCAAGGATGGAGAGATTACAAAAGATTACGATAATCATTCCGGCAGCAGTTATGAACGATCGGACGATGGTAATATTTATTTGCCGGAGCTCACATGTCAGGCCATGCAAAGCGATGAAAATGAAATTGAAGTGTACCAAAATGCGGACAGCAAAGAGGAACCTATTCGATTAAAAATGGCATGGAAAAGTGGGAAACTTTATATTCGGAGTGACATGGCAAGTGATGTGATCTTTGCGGGGGAAGAAGCCGGATGTGAAATCTTTGATGAGCCAAGACCAAAACTGGAGATGGAAGATGTTGAGAACTTCTCATATGAATTATCTCCATTGGAAATGAGTAAAAAATCCGGGTTGTCCTGGAAAGCAACCTGGCGAATGACACTAGAAAATTTGAAGTTGTTGGGGAAAAAGCAGGCATTTATCGTTGTCATCCTTTTAATAACAGCAATCATGCTTTCGCTGACGATATCGGACTTGATCACAGCAGTTACGGTGCATCGGGAAGAGATTGTGAAGGATGATTCACATTATGTACAGGTGGAGATGAAACTGGCTTCTCCGGCAGAAGAATATGCCGTTGGTGATACCATGCAGGAGTGTTATAATAAGGTGCTTTCGAAAGGGAAACGTAAGGATATGATGTTTTACGATGCAGCGCGTGACCTGGTGATACAGGCAGATACGTTATATCAGATGCGGGGGAGCAGCCAGGTGATCCGCAACTTTTCCTATGTGGACATATCGAAAGTTACGAAGAAAGATCTGTTATATGGACGGCTTCCAAAGAAATCGGATGAGATTGTTATCGATAAGCTGGTTGCGGATCGTTTCTTGAAAAGTGACACGGCTATTTCCGGTCAATATGCGTCCGCAAAGGAGTTGTTAGGAGAGACACTTTCTATTAACACATTCAGCAAAGATCTGACGGTAGTTGGCATTAGTGGCAACAACGAGGCGTCCATTTACTGTAGTCAATCAAAGCTGCTTGGAATGGTTGCGAGTTCCTATTCGGTCATGTCATTATCAGAGCTGCAGAAGCTGTATCCGGGTAAGTACGATAATGTAACCTTGCAGGATGATCAGATGCTGGTTCCGCAGTCAAAATATGATCAGATCAAAAGTTATCAGGAATTTCAGGGAAACCAGAAAGAATATCCGGTGCAACAGCTTGGTAATAGTTCCGTGTCTTACGAAGAGGAACCGGTTAGTAATGCAGGAGAAAATTACATTGTAGTGGGTGGATTTGACAATTCCTGTGATGTTGATTATGTTTTGACAGATGCCGCCGGTAAGCAATTAGCAGACCAGTTGGCAGTGGGAATGCAGAAGATAAAATATTATGTGGATGATTTGGAGCAGCGGGAAGAGCTGGTAAAGCAATTGCAAAGTGAACTGAAACCGTATCAAAAAATGTTTCGGGTCAAAGTGACGATTCCGGCAGAGCAACAAGTGAAAGCCTATCGGAACAAAATGAAAGACAAGACGAGAAGCAAGGCATTGTTTGCAATGATTGCTGTCATCTTGTCTGTGTTGATCATTTATTATACGATCCGCTCCAATGCATCATCACGAATGGAGGAGTTGACGGTGTATCGCCTGCTTGGAATTTCCAAGGCAAGTATTATCCGTTCTTTTATACTTGAAATGCTGCTGATCAATTGCTATACGACACTTCCCGGGGTTGTGGTCACGACAGGTGTTATGAAGTTCGCCGCATCCGTGCCATCCCTTGGAATGAATCTAAGCTTTCCATGGTGGGGCGCGATAACGTTGATAGCGGCAATTATGCTGGTAAATGCAATTGTAAGCGTTATTCCGGTGCACAACATACTGGCAAAGCCGCCTGCGGAGTTAGCTGTTAAGTAACGGTTTCGCCGTGCGTTCCGGGATCAGTTGCCGGTAACGGTCGGTTAGTTTGTTGGAGCTGCCGCTGGAGTTTCTGTTGGAGCAGTTGTCGAGCTGTCCGTTGGAGCATCTGTTGGAGTTCCTGTTGGTACTGCTGTCGGTACAGTGGTTGGAGCTGCCGTTGGCGTCGCAGTTGGTCCTACAGCATTTGAAGGTACAGTTTTCAGCAATTTTGTAAACCGCTTCATTTCTGAGCGTGCCGATTTGCGGATCAAATCGGAATAAGAGAACAACATAAAACCGCCACAACTGTTTTGTGAGCGTAAATATAGGAGCTGGCGTTTGAGATTAGTGCGGCTTGTGCCCCACTCTGCGTCCGCTCCTAATTTTGCCTCTCGTTTAGAGATGCCGGCACGGTAGCCGCCCAGACCGACATATACTTTTACGGATTTTGCGCGTGGTATCGCGAGCCATTTGTTTGTGGTTTCGCGGAAAGGACAAGTCTTTTGACTGAATGTCCAGTAAATCTGTGGGCAGATATAATCAATATATTTGGAAGAACGCATCCATTTTTTGACATCTGCGTAATAATTATTTTTTGCATATAAATTACGGATATTGCCTGCCGGGCTGATGCCAAATACGCAATTATTATCCAATCTATGTACGATGGTTCGAACACGTTTTAACATGTTGGATACGTTGTTTCTGCGCCAAGTTACGATCGAAACTTTTTTCTTGTGTTTCTTTTTGCAGCGCTTTGCGTATGCTTTGTATTCCTTGTAGTCAAATACCTTTTTGTATTTCGCACCCAGATTCGGATAAAAATAATCGTCAAAATGAATGCCGTCTACAGCATAATCGCGCACGATCTCACGGACACCATTGCAAACAAGATTTTGAACATCTTTGGAAGCCGGGTTAAAGTACAGTTTCCCATCCCATTTTAATACATTGCGGCGTTTGGAAGCTTTTTTGGAAACAGCCCATTTTCTGGCAATGGATTTTTTCGGGAGTTTATATACGTTGGTCGTATTGCTGGCAATGCGATAAGGGTTGATCCATGCATGGAAAGCTAAGCCCCGCTTATGTGCCGCGCTGACCGCATAGGAGAGCGGATCGAATCCCGGATGTTTCCCGGCTTTTCCGGATACATAGCGAGACCATGGAAAATAGCTGGACGGATACAAGGCATCGGCAAATGGACGAACATGAACGATCACAGCGTTAAATCCATTTTTTTTGCAGTTATCAAACGTCTTGTTGATGAAATTCTCAAACTGCTTTTTGGTGTAGCGCTTTTCTCCAATATCCTGAAAAGAGATCCATACACCGCGAAATTCACCGGAAGCCGGGGTAAATGTCGTTTTCACAGGCTTTTTTGATCTGGTTGTTTTACCCTGTGCGACTTTGGCAGATCGATTCGTTCGGTCTGTCGGAATGATCTGCGAAACTGCCAGCGCACAGACCAAGATCAGCGCAATGGTCGTAGTGATTGAAGTAACAAACTTTATACCATGAGATGCTTTCGTGGTATGTCTTTTTTGATGAAATGGATTGTGGTAATGCATAATTTCCTCTACACTTTCTTATTTGTTTTGCACAGAAAAGCCGGTGTTTCAGCTTATTTGTACAATGAGATTACGGTGGCAAAAGGTTTGAATCTGGTGTTTGACATCGTAATTACAATGAGTAACTCCTGCGATATTATACTATACAGTATAGTATATAAGAATCTCGTACATATAGTCATTATAAATGTCCGATGAATTTCTTGCAACCGGTCGATCCTTTCAGGAAAATGATTCTCATCAGGGGATTATGGTTGACTTTATGTACGGACACCATTAAAATTTACGTTATATCTATGTCATAATTGTATCAATACATAGATATCCTGTCAGCGAGGTGAGTTGACAGTAAGCAGGGAAAGAATCACAGAATGGAGGATTATTATGAAACAGTATAAGAATAAGAAAGCCATGGCATTATTGATGGCAGCAGTATTAGCAGGCAGTGCGTTGTATAGTGGGGTGGCAGACGCAGCATCCGCGATCAAGCTAAATAAGAAGACAGCGAAGATCGCAGTAGGAAAGTCCGTCACGTTAAAAGTGCGCGGAACGAAGAAGAAGGTAAAATGGAAATCTTCAAAAAAATCTGTTGCAACGGTCAATGCGAAAGGTAAAGTAACCGGCAAAAAGGCTGGGAAAGCAGTGGTGACTGCTAAAGTAAAAGGGAAAACGCTAAAATGTAAAGTGACCGTCACGAAAAAGCAGGCAGCGAAGAAAAACGCGAAGACAGCGGGCAAAAAGAACACAACTTCAGATATTTCTCTTCAAAAGAAGGTGATTTCTATTGTCAATAAAAACCGCAAGAAAAAAGGGCTTGAAGCATTGACAATGGATGAGAAACTTATGAAAGCGGCACAGGACAGAGCAAAGGAACTTACAAAGTCATTTTCGCATACTCGTCCGAATGGCACATCTTGTTTTACGATTTTTGAAAAGTACAAGATAACACCAACGGCCAGCGGGGAAAATATTGCAGCCGGTCAGAGAAGTGCGGCAGCTGTTATGGATTCTTGGATGAATTCACCGGGGCACAAAGAAAACATCATGAATAACAGGTTTAAGAAGATCGGTGTTGGTCTGGTGATCGTTCCAAACGATATGTATTCTTATTACTGGGTGCAGATGTTCACTGAGTAAGGAATTATTAAGGAAAGGCATGCTCAGTTGACAATGCAGAAATGTTCAACGAGCGTGTCTTTTTGTGTGACGTTTTTTTGGTGATAGGATATTGACAAAAAGCTATCATGTGATATTATGGTGATAGGAAAAAAGCAAAAACACATCATATTGTAGTGGGGAGGGAAGAGATGTATTGAAGATATCAAAGCGCGAAATAGCTGTTTATTTGGCAGAAGTAAAGAATGCGATACAGAATGATCAGTATAGAATTGAGAGAAATGTGCATAGGCAGGATAATATAGACTTATTTTTAGCTTATATTATTGATGAAAGGAAAGCAAAAGAAATACTGCTTGACTTGACGGTAGAGGATTTTTCGGAGATACGGCAAAATACTCACAAAGGGTATGAGCATGAACAGTTATATGTTTTTGGAAAAGATATAGAACTGTTGGAAAGGATAGGAAACACTAAAAAAACAGTGTCCTTATATATAAAATTTAATAAATTGGATCATTGTTATGTAATTGTAGTTTCTTTACATGAACAGAATTATCCAATAAAATATTATTTTAAATAATTTTTTGAACAGGGAGTGATTAGTATGACACAGCAGACGCCAAAAGGTAAGACGGATTTTTGTACAATGTGCAGACAGAATACAGGATATACATTGAAGAAACAGAGCATAAATAAAATCATTAAAGGGGTGGAATATTCTTTTAAAATTACGGTAGCTGTATGCAATGAATGTGGTGGAGAAATGGGGGTGCCGGGTCTAATCGATAGAAACATTCGAGAAATTGATGAACAGTATAGGGCATATGAAGGAATTGTTTCCATTGCAGATATCGACAGAATAATGAAAATATACAAAATTGGTAAAGCACCTCTTTCTCTTGCGTTGGGGTTTGGAGAGATAACAATAACGAGATATCTCGCAGGACAAATTCCATCCAAAGAGTACTCTGACATTTTGAGAAGAGCGTTATCTTCACCGTCTTATATGAAAGAGAAACTATGGCAAAATAAAGATAAGATTGCACAGACTGCATATCATAAAGCGATGGAGGCAGCGGTGCGCCTTGATGACCTGTTTTCTGTTTCTGATACTATGTTGCAGATTATATCGTATATTTTTGAGCGTTTGGAAGAGGTCACACCACTTATGCTTCAAAAACTGCTTTATTTTGTGCAAGGTGTATCCTGTGCATTGTATAAAGAACCATTACTATCGGAAGACTGTCAGGCTTGGGTGCACGGTCCGGTGTATCCGCAGGTCTATGATATGTTTCGAGATTTTAAATTTAACCCGATCGAGGATGCACGTTTTGCAATTTTGGAGGGGATGGAAGATGCACTTGATGAGAAAAAGCGCAGAGTTGTTGACTTAGTTGTTGATACTTTTGGTGAATATGGTGGAAAAAGATTGGAGAAGATCACGCATGAGGAAAAACCATGGAAAATTGCCAGGAAAGGGTATTCAGATGGAATTCGCTCTAATGAGATAATCTTGAAAGAAAATATTGCGGCATATTATATTAAAATAAACCAAAAGTATGACTTCTCACAGAAGGAAGGAATTCAACGATATATTAATGATGCCCTGCGGTTGCATGTATAGAATGATAAATAATGGAAACACTGATCAAAAATAGAATGTAAGAAAGGTATGGTGATCAGTGTGCTTAAACAATTGCAGATTGAACGTGTTACAGGCAGAGAAATTTTGGATTCCAGAGGGAATCCAACCGTAGAGGCAGAAGTGACTCTGCAGGATGGAACGATAGGACGGGCGGCTGCGCCGAGTGGTGCATCTACCGGAGAATTTGAGGCATTGGAACTTCGGGATGGAGATCATACACGGTATGGTGGGAAAGGTGTGCTGCAGGCGGTTGATAATATTAATCACGTTATCAATGGTATTTTGCGCGGGATGGACGCGTCTGATACGTATGCGGTCGATCAAGTAATGCTGCGTAAAGATGGCACAGCAGACAAATCCGTGCTTGGAGCGAATGCAATCTTGGCGGTTTCTATTGCAACGGCAAAAGCAGCCGCACAATCGTTAAAGACGCCACTTTACCGTTTCGTGGGTGGCGTATCCGGTACAAAACTGCCTGTGCCGATGATGAACATTTTGAACGGTGGTGCGCATGCGGCCAATACAGTAGATGTACAGGAGTTTATGATTATGCCGGTGGGAGCGGACTCATTCCGCGAGGCGCTGCGTTGGAGCGCAGAAGTGTTTCATGCATTGGCTGCCTTATTAAAACGAAAAGGTTTGGCAACCTCTGTTGGTGACGAGGGTGGATTTGCGCCAAATTTGCAGAGTGATGAAGAGGCAATAGAATGTATTCTCGATGCGATCAAAGAGGCAGGGTACGAACCGGAAAAAGACTTCCGGATTGCTATTGATGTAGCGGCAAGTGAATGGAAAAGTGATCAAAAGGGGATGTATCTGCTTCCAAAATCCGGGGTGAGATATTCCTCCGAGGAGTTGATCGCGCATTGGAAGTCATTAGTGGAACGATACCCTATCATTTCTATTGAAGATCCACTGGATGAAGAGGATTGGCTTGGCTGGGAGAAATTGACACAGGAACTCGGCGATCGAGTACAGTTGGTGGGGGACGATCTGTTTGTCACGAATACGAAACGGCTGGCAAAGGGAATTGCAGAAGGCTGTGGTAATTCAATCCTAATTAAGCTCAATCAGATCGGAACCTTATCGGAAACGATGGAAGCGATCAAGCTTGCCAAACAGTTTGGTTATACGAGTATTATGTCCCACCGTTCCGGAGAGACAGAGGATACGACGATAGCAGATCTGGCAGTTGCCTTGAATTGCGGACAGATTAAAACCGGTGCACCAAGCCGAAGTGAGCGAGTTGCAAAGTACAACCGGCTTCTCAGGATTGAACAGGAGCTGGGTGGAGCAGCTAGCTATTGTGCACCTTTTTGCGTACGAAATAGAAACAGATCACTTGCATGACAATGGTTAGGAGCCACGACACCGGGTAGGAAATAAATAAAAAGTCTAATGATCTATGGCATGGGAAAATGACATAGATCCATACAATTCTGGTGCCTACCGTGCCAATCACCGAAAGGATCATTGGCACGGTGGAATGCCCCATGCCTCGCAATGCTCCCGGCAGCAGATCCATGATACCGCATAAGAAATATGTGACGGTTGTATATAACATAATATCCACGCCGCACTCTATGACCTTGGTGCTCTTAGTGTAAATGTGCATTAGTTCCGCACCGAAAAGATAGGATCCACCACCTAAAACGAGAGCAACAATTACCGTCAGTCCTAAGCATTCTAATAACACTTTATCCATTCTCTTAAATTTACGTACACCATAATTTTGGCTTGTAAAACTCATGCAGGCCTGTGTAATGGAATTCACAGATACATACAAAAATCCCAAAATATTATTGGCGGCAGTGTAGCCAGCCATAGCAACAGAACCAAAAGAGTTGACAGAGGACTGAAGCAGAACATTCGAAAAATTAATGATCGTGCTTTGGATTCCGGCTGGAATACCGATTTGGAATATTTGCTTTACATAGCGCGTTTTCATACCTAATTTATTGAAGCGGAGCTGATAACTTCCATCGGAAAGGTATAGACAGCGTAATACCAAAATGCACGATATACATTGAGAAATTACCGTTGCGATAGCAACACCGGCAACACCCAAATGAAACTGAATCACCAAAAGAAGATTTAACACCACATTTGTCGCACCTGAAATAATCAAAAATAATAGAGGGCGTTTGGTATCACCCACCGCTCTTAAAATGGCCGCTCCGTAATTGTATAACATAAAAAATGGCATTCCCATAAAATATATGCGCATATAAAGTGTGGACAGGTTTAATACATTATTCGGAGTGTCCATCAGTTCTAACGCACCTTTGGCAGCAATCACTCCGATAATTCCCATTGCGATTCCACTGATGAGAGCCAACGTAATGGATGTATGTACGGTTTCTGACATTTCCTTCTCTTGTCCGGTCGCATAAAATCTTGCAGCTAATACACTTGCGCCCAAGGAAATTCCGATAAAAAGATTGACAAATACATTGATCAGCGCAGTCGTTGATCCAACAGCCGCCAGTGCTTCATTGCCCGTAAACTGTCCAACCACGATAATATCTACCGCATTAAATAATAACTGTAAAATCCCTGACAGCATCAACGGAATTGAAAAGGAAACCAGTTTATCCAATATTGAGCCATTACACATATCTATTTCATATTTGCTTGTCTTAGTATTCATGTTCGTTCTACGCTTCTTTCTATTTCCTGCTTAAACTTCACACAACCAAAATCATTATATCGTCACATATTGCTTATTACGTCTGTAATATACATACTATTTTGCAGCCGATAAACTAACTTATTCTGCCATCAAAGAACTAAGATAATTGCCGCAGAACGCAAAGTTTTTACGTGATTTCTTATTTTGTTAGGCCTCTGATGTATACATGCCTGAAAGAGTGTCTGAGATGTCCCGGTTTAGCAAGGTATCATCCATTTTTGGACGGGACGCTTTCGCTACGATGCGCTACGTCACGTTACTTAATGTCTCTGAAATACGAGACATAAGTAACGACGAGCGCAAAGTCCCTTTCAAAAATGATGAATACCTTGCTTCCGGGACTTCGAGTTCTCTGTAAGGCATGTAAATCATTCATCAGAGGCAACAAAATTTAGAAATCACTGTGAAAACTAATTGCGGCAAGGCAATTACTGTAGTTCTCTGATGGCAGAAACCACTATGTTGTGGCTGCAAAATACTTCGTATTCTTTGGCGTAATAAGCAATATGTGACGATGCATTCCCTTTGGATGTGTGAAGTTTGGGTTGTTTATTGGTATGGGGGATAGGTGTCTGCTTTGCATCCCGATAGTATAGTATACTAGCATTTTGAAAATTACTCAACTTTCCTTTTTACTATAGGGCGAAAGAGTGCTACAATAGGTGTGACTATTATGCGCAGAAATCATGCGCTATTTACCGGAATGACAGGAGGTACGACGATGAGAAGTTTACTGATAAAAGATACCACAAAGGAAGAAAGAATGGCGATCATTGAAGAATCTGTGGGCGGTGATGCAGGTGGCTGCGATGGAAGTTCGGCAGGAATCCTAAAAATGTACGAACCGTATATTGAAGGGGAAATGGAATTGCGAGAATGCAATATGGCGTTTCGTGCACATTATATTTCGGGGAAGGAACATCCGGTGAAAAACGGCTGCGGGTATATGTAACGTATGAAAAAGATATCTATTTTTGCAAAAAGAAGCATAATTATAATGCTAGGGATAATTTGGGGATGCATTAGTTTTATCTGGCTGGGATACAGTATCTTAACAGCAGGTAATCTTATGGAAGAACCCGGGTCTATTGATTACGTTGCGGAAGGCGAAGCTATGCGGATATATGGTTTCATAGGATGTGCTTTGTATGTTCTTGCCTTTTGTCCAATATTGTATTCGCTGTATAAACGCAAACAGTCTATTGCTGCCTTTTTGTTATCTATGCTTTTTGGGGGCGGCATTTGTGGAGTGTATCTATTTGTACTCCGTTAACGCCAATATAACGCAAACTTCCGGTATGAGAAGCTTGAGAATATAAATGAAAACAGGAGGAACTTAGAGAATGAAGTTTGAGAAGATTGATAAAAAGGAAGAAGGTAAATTTATTACCCGTTATGATATTACTTATAAGACGGTAGATGATACGACAAAGATATATGAAATGATCAGCCGCAACCGTAATGTTCAAACAAGAGAAGAGCTTCGTGGCAATAAGCCGGATGCAGTTGTGCTGATGGTCACTGATGAGAGTGGGGAGAAAATCGTTTTGAACAAAGAATTCCGTATGGCGGCAGGTACGTGGGTTTATAATTTCCCGGCGGGATTGATCGATCCCGGCGAGGTGCCGGAGCAGAGTGCGAAGCGCGAGTTGTGGGAAGAAACGGGGTTAGAACTATATGAGATCAATGATGAGTTAGGACTCAGCTATAGTGCGGTTGGGTTCAGCAATGAGATGAATGTATGTGTCATCGGAAAAGCACGTGGTGAATTCCGCCAAAGCACATCTAATGTGGAAGAAATTGAAGCAGGATGGTACACCAAAGAAGAAGTACGGAATCTGTTAAAGACAGAACGATTTGCGGCGAGAACACAAGCATACTGTTATCTTTGGGCAAATAAATAACGCCAACTTCCCATGTCGGAAGTTATTGCACAACCACATATTGCTTATTATGTCAAAGAATACTAAGTATTTTGCAGTCACAACATAGTGATTTCTGCCGGCAGTGAACTATAGTAATTGCCTTGCCGCATTTTCGTTTTTCGTGATTTCTAGATTTTGTTGTCTCTGATGATTGATTTACATGCCCTTCGGAAACTCGAAGTCCCGGAAGCAAGGTAATCATCATTTTTGAAAGGGACTTTGCGCTCGTCGTTACTTATGTCTCGTATTTCAGAGACATTAAGTAACGTGACGTAGCGCAGTGTAGCGAAAGCGTCCCGTCCAAAAATGGATGATACCTTGCTAAACCGGGACAACTCAGACAATCCTTCGGGCATGTATTCATCAGAGACCTAACAAAATAAGAAATAACACAAAAACGTTGCGTTCTGCGGCAATTATCTTAGTTCGCTGCCGGCAGAACAAGTTAGTTTGTCGGCTGCAAAATACATATTTATTGCTGACATAATGAGCAGAAATCATGCGCAAGTATTCTGACATAATAAGCAATATGTGGTTGTGGAGGCTTTGAGGCATGGGAAGTTGGCGTATATAGGCAGCTAACTCATAGATACTACGGTGAGAATGTCATTCTGTACGAAAAAGCGGACAGTAACGCCAGCGAACTCGAATGCATAGATGCGTTCCGGATCGTTTTGGTAAGAAGGGCGAGGATCTTGTGCCAGCACTTTTTCCAGAGAAAGAAGCTTTTCGGCAGGCAATACTTGGCCCGCATTGTCCGGAAGTATTACGCGCAGCAAATGAACTTCTACGCTGTCTGTAAAACCACCCGTAGCCAGCGGTTTACAGTCGGCATACGGAAGATATGGTTTTATATCATAGATCGGGGTGCGGTCCATGAGATCGGCACCCGTTATTTCCAGGATTGGTCCATCTTCTTTTGAAAAAATAATGTCCTGTAATTCTACACAGGAAAGCGCCAGTGAATTTGGTCGAAATGGAGATCTCGTTGCAAATACTCCCATGCGCTTATTGCCGCCAAGTTTGGGCGGACGAACGGTAGGTGACCATTCCCCACGCATTGTTTCTGAAAATTCCCAGATCAGCCATAAATGAGAAAAATCTTCCAAGCCGCGGATCGCATCGCGATTGCGGTATTCCGGTTCAAATATGATACGGCTGCGTAACTCCGGAACCAGACCGCTCTGTCGTGGAATGCCAAACTTTCCCGGAAAATCAGAGTGTATCCGGGCAATCGGATGAATTTCCATGTTTTCCTCCTGTCACTGATATCAATTATTCAAAATGTCGCTGATATCTTTTGTTCAAAATGTCACTGATATCTTTTGCTCAAAATGTCGCTGATATCAATTATTCAAAACGTCACTGATATCTTTTGCTCAAAATGTCGCTGATATCTTTTGCTCAAAATGTCACTAATATCAATTATTCAAAATGTCACTGATATCATTTATCATTTCATCATCTTTCAGGCGGAAAAGAAATTCCACGCGACGAGATGCATTTTGATCTTCTTTGCCATCCTTATCCAATATAGGATTGCTAAAGGACTTGCCGTTTGCCGTCACAATTTTGCGTAGTTTCGTGATCTTGGCAGTCGACAGCACTTTCTTGTTTTCATCCAAGCAGAAAGTTGCGACAGACAAGGCCCTTTTTTGGGACAGCTCCAGATTATATAAATAATCTCCCTGTGTATCTGTGTGTCCTTCAATAATAATCTCTGAGATATAATCATTAAATTGCTTGTCTGTTAATACGCCAATATACTTTGGTAAAAACTTTTGCAGCAATTCTTCACCCGACGCTTTCAACGCAAATTGTCCGGAATCAAACAAAATGCTTGAGTCAAGTGCGATGGATCCGGTCTTTTCATCGACTTTCACACTGAGATCCGTACCGTCAAACTCTTTCTTGAGAGCCTCGATCAGTTCCGTTCGAATACCGATCAATTTGTCTAACTGTTCCTGTTGCTCCTGCAGTTGTTCCTGCTGGCTTTGAACCAAAGCCTGCTGCTGCTTTAATTCCTCTTGTTTTTGTTCGTAACGTCTTTGCGATTGCAGCATTGTAAACGAAATGATCAACACAAAGATCAACAAAAGAGCAGCCATCATATCGGAATAGGAAAGCCAATAACTGGTTTCCTCCAAATGTCTTTTCTTTTTTCTGCGCATAATAAACCTCTTTTCTGTACGCGGAACCGGGTGGGGTTATTGTCTGAGTGCCCGAGCAATCTTATCGGCTACTTCATCACTAAATTTCTCCATCATCTTCTCCGTCTGCATCATTTGCAAAGCTTGATAATCCAAGAAAATATTTGCCGCATTGTTTTGTGCACGGGGTGCGACATATTTATGGTAACTGTCCAAAAAATCGTCCATGGCATTATAAGCATCTTCTAAGTTTTTCTTGTAAACAAAGTTAAATACCAAAGAAAATACCATACCATAAATAGATGTGTGGAACGCGATCTTGATACCATTCATCAACTGCGGAATGCTGTCCGTAATTGCGGACGCACTGCCGGTATTAAAATTCTGAAGACCAAACGACAGACCGATAAAAGTACCTAAAATACCAAGACCGGTCATTACGCCGGGAACAATGCTGATCAATCCACATTTCATTACGCTGTCAATGTAATATTCATTCAGATAATCATCAATATCGCATTGGGCACTTCGCTCTAACATCGTTAATCTTCTGCGCTCCTCGCAATATTCACGAAAACGTGTATCTGCCAATTTGTTACCAAAGAGCTTTGGATTATCTTTATAATCATCCCACAAATAATCGCCTTTGCGTTTGAAGTCAGTCTGAAAGTTGCGTGCCGCAAGATGCAGGCTAGCCATCATCCGATTAGCAGGCATGAAACAATGTGTCGTAGAATACAAAATAATCCCGCCGACAATTAAAAACATTCCAATATTAATGATAATGTTGGCGATATCAAGACCCGAACCCGTAAACACGTTCAGATATACGGCCAAAGCCAGCATAATAAAATATACAGGGAATAAAATCCCCTCACTACCAAAAGATTTCATAGGTACCCTCCAATGTTTGCTTTGCTGCAAAAGACCAGCGACCATCCCCCCTGTTCTAAAGAAACCGGGCGTATATCAAAAGCTGATGCCTTGCAGTCGTAAAATGTAACGTGTGCCCGATGGCACAACATATATACTATACAAAGTTTGAGGGAGAAAGTCAAAAGGTGGGCGGGGTGGTGCACTGCATATGAGAGGATTTCGTAAAATAGAAAATGTTATGTTATCTATTACGATAAAAGAGAAAGGATGAAAAGCAAATGGCACTAATTTGTTGCCCGGAATGCAACCGGGAAATTTCGGATACCGTAAGAAAATGTCCGAATTGTGGATACAAAATCAAAAATCACCGATCCAAAAAAGAACCAAAATTATTGAAAAATACGATTTAGTACGTTTTATGGGACAATAAATGTGCTATAATAGTGGCATGTCATAAAAGAATGTGTAGAGAATCCACACTAAGACAAGTAATGTTAAATTTTGCACCAAGAAATCTACGATAGGTATGCGTATAAGAGATGGGAGGGTAAATGGCAAAACGACCGAATCAAAGGCTAAAATTGTTGTATTTAGCAAAGATTATGCTTCGACTGACGGATGATGAACATGGTTTACAGGTAGAGCAGATTATCAATGAGTTGGCCAAGTATGACATTGCGGCAGAGAGAAAGAGTATATATTCTGATTTAGAAGCTCTGCAATTGTTTGGAATTGATATTGAAAAAAAGCACATAGGACGATATGTATATTATTGTGTAGGAAATCGAAATTTGGAATTGGCGGAATTGAAACTTTTGGTAGACGCGGTACAGTCTTCTAAATTTATCACAGAGAAGAAATCCAGCCAGCTTATAGAGAAACTGGAACGCTACGTCAGTCGATACGAAGCGAAACAGTTAAATCAACAGGTATATGTTCACGGTCGGATAAAAACCATGAACGAAAGTATCTACTATAATGTAGATGAAATACATAATGCAATTACAGCAGACGTAATGATTTCATTTCAATATTTTCAGTGGAATTTGAAAAAGGAGATGGAGCCAAGACACGAAGGAGAGAGATACATAATATCTCCGTGGGGGCTGATTTGGGATAATGAGAATTATTATATGGTAGGATATGACGCAAAGGCTGAGTTTGTCAAGCATTTTCGAGTCGACAAGATGTTACGTATTCAACCGATGAAATGCAAAAGAAAAGGTCAAAAGTTATTTCCACAGGGAAATATAGCAAACTACGCAGAGAAGCATTTTGGAATGTTTTCGGGAAAAGAGGAATCGGTCACGCTGCTTTGTCAAAATGGGTTTATAGGTGTGATCGTAGATAGATTTGGAAGAGACGTTAAAATTCGCCCGGTGGATGAGGATCACTTTCAAGCAAAAGTTGAAGTGGTTGTCAGTAATAATTTTTTTGGATGGGTGTTAGGATTAGGAGAAGGGGTTAAGATTGCTGCACCGCAGGAAGTTGTCAGTGAACTACAAAAGGAAATTCAAAGAATGAGGAGACAATATTTTGCGGATGATCTGGAAATGGAATTGGCTATGAAGGATAACAAGTGCTGATTCTTAGATTGAAGTGATGGGGAGGAGATGATCTGGTATGAACAAGCAACAAAAAAACTCGCCGAGGCGAGTTCCTAAAGTTCAATTAAATCACACACTGTGATGCCCGAAGGCGATTTGAATAAATTTTTATTTGAACTTATGATGTAGTTAATACGTATGGTACTTAACTGACATCAATAATAAAGCATAAACTACGACATGTCAAGAGAAAAAGGAGGATTTTATGAAAAAATTTGAAGAGTACTATATTGGATTGGATATGGGAACCGGTTCTGTAGGATGGGCAGTGACGGATCCGACGTACAATATTATCAAACGTCATGGTAAGGCATTATGGGGAATTCGCCTGTTTGAGTCTGCTAAGACAGCCGAAGAAAGAAGAATCTTTCGAACATCTCGAAGAAGAACAGAGCGCCGTAAAAATCGATTACATTTATTGCAGGAAATCTTTGCGGAAGAGATTAGCAAGAAAGACATGGGATTCTATCAGCGGATGAAAGAGAGTAAGTATTGGCATGAGGATAAGAAAGACATCAATGGAAACATGCCGGAGCTGCCGTATGCACTGTTTGTAGATGATGGATTTACAGATAAAGACTATTATAAGAAATATCCGACAATTTTTCACTTGCGCTATGCGTTGGCAACGAATACAACAGATAAGCCCGATATTCGATTGCTTTATTTGGCATTGCATCACATTATTAAGCATAGAGGACATTTTCTGTTTGAGGGCAAGAAATTATCAGAAGTAAAAGAATTTTCAACAGCGATTGAGGCATTAGTGCAGCAGGCTGAAGAACAAGAGATTGATCTGAAATCTTTGGCGCAAGAAGAAGTGTTGACTCAATTGGAACACATTATGAGTGATGCTCAATGCACAAAATCAGATAAAAAGACGCAGGTCAGCAAGCTCATAGTAGGAACAGATAAGCAGAAGCAAAAACAGGAGAAAGCGATAGCAGCTTTAATTACGGGTTGCACCGTAAAGCTAAGTGATATTTTTGCTGATCCGGAGTTGGATAAAGAAGAAATCTCGAAAATATGCTTTTCTGATAATGGTTATGAAGAAAAAGAGGTAGAAATAGAGTCTGTATTGGCGGATCGATTTTTGCTTATAGCAGCAGCAAAGGGTGTGTATGATTGGACGGTATTGCATGATATACTGGGGGATGCGCGCTTTTTGTCGGAAGCAAAAGTTAAAACCTATGAGAAACACCGTGATGATCTGCGGAAAGTGAAGCAGCTTCTTCGGATGGATAAAGAAGTTTACGAGGCTGTTTTTGGTGTGTCTGAGAAAAATGAGGCAAATTATAGTGCTTATATTGGCATGGCAAAGAAAAATGGAAAAAAACAGCCGATTGAGAAAAAATGTTCACAGGAAGATTTTTATAAATTCTTAAAAAAGCAGTTGGATCGTCTGTCTGTGGATGAAATGGGGCAAGAGATAATCGATGAGTTAAAAGCAGAGATGGATCTTGGAACATTATTTCCAAAACAAATAATTCGCGATAATGGAGTTATTCCTTATCAATTGCATGAGAATGAATTGAATGCAATATTGGACAACGCACAGAAATTCTATCCGTTTTTGTTGGAGAAAGATCAAGATGGTTATACACCAGTGGAAAAAATACAAAAGATATTCCGCTTCCGCATTCCGTACTACGTAGGACCATTGAACACGGCACATCAAGATAAAGGTGGTCATAGCTGGTCTGTACGTAAAAAGGAAGGCAAAATTTATCCATGGAATTTTTCAGAAATGATTGACGAGGAAGAAAGTGCAACGAAATTTATTGAACGCATGACGAATAAATGCACGTATCTGATCGGAGAGGATGTTTTGCCGAAGGAATCATTGTTGTATGCGAAATTCAATGTATTGAACGAGCTAAATAATCTGCGCATTGATGGGGAACTGATAGCTCCGGAACTTAAGCAGGATATTTATAATAATGTTTTCAAGAAATACCAACGTGTAACAGGGAAAAAGGTCAAGGATTACCTAAGAATCAACGGCGTAATTTCTAAAGAACAAGAACTATCCGGATTTGATCAGAATTTTAAGAGTTCGTTGAAAGCGTATCATGATTTTAAGCAGATCGTTGGAACGGGGGTCCTTTCGGAAAGTGAGCAGGAGGATATTGTTAGAGATATTACGCTATTTGCAGATTCTCAAAAGATGTTGAAACAGCGTATTCATAGAAAATATCCGATGTTGTCTGACAAACAGATTGCTCAGCTTGCCAACAAAAAATATGCAGGGTGGGGCAGATTGTCGCGCACCTTTTTGGAAAATATTGAATCAGTCAATAAAGAGACTGGTGAAGTGATGAATATCATCACTGCGCTTTGGGAAACGAATGAGAACTTAATGAAACTTTTAAGTGGAAAATACGATTATACAAAGCAGATTGAGCAATGGAATGCCGGACAGATGAAAAAAGGAGAGATAGAATATCAAGACATTGAAGAGCTTTATGTGTCTCCTGCAGTAAAGCGCCCAATTTGGCAAACTATAAAAATTGTAAGGGAAATTACAAATATAATGGGTGGTGCACCAAAACGCATTTTTGTCGAGGTTGCAAGAGAGCCCGGTGAAAAAGGCGTGAGAAAAGTTTCTAGAAGAAACCAGTTGTTGGATCTTTACAAAGCCTGCAAAAAGGAAGCACCGGAATTATACGACCGTCTGGCAAATAAGGAGTCTGACAATGCATTGCGTAGTGACAAACTTTTCTTATATTATTCGCAGATGGGAAGATGTATGTATTCCGGAGATGCCATTGATTTGGATGAGTTATTCACAAACCGATATGATATTGATCATATATATCCACAATCGAAGGTTATGGACGATAGTATAGACAACCGCGTATTGGTCAAAAGAGATTTAAATAGCAAAAAGACAGATACATTCCCGGTCCCTGAGGAATACCGAAAAGCAGGAAAAGCATTATGGAGCACGCTGTTGAAAAAGGGATTGATCTCTAAAGAAAAATATAAGAGATTGACAAGAACAGAGCCATTTGGTGAAGATGAGTTGGCTGGTTTTATTGCCAGACAATTAGTAGAGACACGTCAGAGTACCAAAGCGGTTGCGCATTTATTGGAAGAGGCATATCCTGATGCCGAAATCGTTTATGCAAAAGCTCGTGCAGTTAGTGAATTCCGGCATAAATTTGACATGATCAAAGTGCGTGAGGTGAATGATTTCCATCATGCCAAAGATGCCTATTTGAATATTGTTGTCGGCAACACATACTATGTAAAATTTACAAAGGATGCGGCATGGTTTGTGCGCAACAATCCGGGACGTACATACAACTTAAAGAAAATGTTTGAGAATGAAACGGTAAAACGTGGAAATGAAACAGCATGGATTCCTGGAGATAACGGGACAATATGCACTGTAAAGAAATGGATGCGAAAGAATAATGTTTTATTCACAAGAAGAGCATACGAAGTGAAAGGAGGGCTTTTTGATCAAAATATTTTGAAGAAAGGGAAAGGACAGATACCGATCAAGGGAGGTGCCGATGAGAGACTCCGCTCGCGCGATAAATATGGAGCGTATAATAAGGCAAGTGGTGCTTATTTTATGCTGGTGGAATCCGATGGTAAGAAGGGAGAGAGAAAGAGAACGATTGAGTTCGTGCCGGTATATTTGGCGAAAAGCTTGGAGGAATCTGTGGAGCTTCGCAGACGATATTGCGAGGAGGAACTCGGTCTTGTGAATCCAGACGTGCGAATACTTAAGATAAAGATTAATACGCTATTTGACGTGGATGGGTTTAAGATGCATTTGTCGGGAAGAACAGGAAAGCAATTATTATTTAAGGGAGCAAATCAACTGGTTTTGAGCGAAGAGTTGCAGTTGATAGTAAAGAAGATAGGCAAATATTGTGCCGACTATAAAGAGAATAAAGAGGCTGTCCTATCCGAAAAAAGTGAAGTGACACAAGAAGTCTTGGAAGAGCTCTATGATGAATTTCTGCATAAGCTAAGAAATAGCTTGTATGGGCATAGGCTGTCAGCGCAAATAGAAAAGATAGAAAAAGGAAAAGAGATTTTTCAATCTATGAGCAATGAGCAGAAATGTCTGATATTAATGGAAATTCTACATTTATTTCAATGTGCCAGTCAAGCTGCAAATTTGCAATTAATAGATGGACCGGGGAAGGCGGGAATATTGGTGCTTAATAATGATATATCAAAATTAGAAGATATAAAAATCATCAACCAATCAATTACAGGTTTCTATGAACAAGTGATTGATCTAAAAACGATATGAGTTGGCGGATTGTTGTCGTGCATAACACGGCAAAGTTGGATTTGCAATTGCAATATTTAGTGGTACGAAGTGAGGTGAAAACGCAGAAGATACATATTTCAGAAATAGCACTTCTGCTTGTGGAATCTACGTCTGTATCGCTGACAGTTGGATTGTTGGCGGAATTAACGAGACAGAAAGTGAAGGTGATATTTTGTGACCATAAGCGAAATCCATCCTCGGAGTTGATTTCGTATTATGGTTCACATGACACAAGCAATAAAATCCGTACACAAATTACATGGCCACAGTCGGTAAAGGAAGCTGTGTGGACGGAAATTGTTCGTGAAAAAATAAATAAGCAGGCAGAATTCCTGCTGGAAAGGGGGAAGAATACGGAAGCTGCGCTGCTGAGAGACTATGTTCAACAGATACAATGGAATGATGCCACTAATCGTGAAGGACATGCTGCAAAAGTATATTTTAACGCATTGTTTGGCATGGATTTCTCACGGAGTCAAGATTGCCCGATTAATGCAGCATTGAATTATGGATATTCACTGATGCTTTCTGCAATTAATCGTGAAATTGTAATGAATGGATACATTACGCAGCTGGGGTTATTCCATGATAATATGTTTAACCAATTTAATTTGGGCTCAGATTTAATGGAACCGTATCGTGTGCTTGTCGATCGAAAGGTATGTGAAATGAAACCAATAGAATTTGAGCATGAACAAAAAATGAAATTAGTTGCTTTGCTAAATGAAGAAATAATAATGGAAGGCAAACATTTTGTCATCCTAAATGCGATCAAGCAATACGTTAAGAGCGTATTCGATGCATTGAATGAGTCGGACATTGCGCAGCTTTCCTTTTATTCTTATGAGTTATAGGTACATGAGAGTGATAGTAATGTTCGACCTTCCTGTACTATCAAGTGCGCAGCGACGAGAATACACGAGATTTCGGAAATATTTGCTGAAGAGTGGGTTTGTCATGCAACAGGAGTCAATCTATAGCAAGTTAGCATTAAATACCAGCATAGCTCAAAGGATTGAAGATAATGTTCGCAAAAACAAACCTCCTGAAGGGTTGGTGCAAATGTTGACGATTACCGAAAAACAGTATGGTCGAATGGAACTTTTGGTCGGGGAAGTTACAAGTGAAGTGATTCAGAGTGATGAACGGTTAATTATACTGTAATCACGGTAAAAGAGGGGAGGGGGATGTTTGAAATTAACACATCCGGATGTTCATTTCGATATAGAATTTGGAAAGGATGATTCTCTGATACCAGTGTGTGTTGTAGAATCGCCGGTAAGATGGAGGGAGATTCAAAAGGAATTAATATCTCAGCAAAGTGGTGATAGTGGTAACTGGGTATTGTCGGAAGGTGATAAAGAATTAAAAATCAGCAAAGTCATGGAAATGATTTTTAACCCATTGCAGCTAGATGTTAATCAAAGAAAGCTAGTTACTGCCTTTTTGAAATCTTTTGCAGAAAAAGCAGTGAACGAAATGCATTGGAGAGAGGGGCAGGAGCTAAACACACATATCCAAACATTCTTTGGTAATCTAGAGGTGGAGTATTCGTTTGAGTTTAGTATCAATGAGGAACTTGATTATTCGAGTTTGGCGAAAGCTATGGGTATTCAATTAGTTGCTGAATATGAAACGGACTTGGAGCGGTTATTGCAATATTGTATATTGCTCCAGGAATTGATAAAGCCAAAATTATTAATATTCTGGAATTTAAGACAATACTTTTCTGCTGAAGAAATGAAATTATTGTATTCAGAAGTGTGCTGTCGAGAATGGAATGTTTTATTAATGGAACATTATATTGACAGTAGAATAGATGGTGAGAAGTGGTATATTATTGATAAGGATAACTGTGAAATCTATTGAAGAAAGAGAAAGATTTCGTTATACTATTATTTAGATTAGTGTGTTTGAGCACAGCAGAGATACATTTTATGTTAGTGATGGCATTTCATTTTCTAATTTGAGGTTTGAGAATGATGTAGAAATGTATGGTGCTCAAACGGTTAATAAAGAATCCTTGGTCTGCTTTATGTTTGAGAATGATGTAGAAATGTATGGTGCTCAAACCATACGTGCTTGATTTGTACGAAAACAAAAGTTTGAGAATGATGTAGAAATGTATGGTGCTCAAACATAATTCAATAGCGTCAGTTGCTAACGTATGTTTGAGAATGATGTAGAAATGTATGGTGCTCAAACCTTCGCACGTTGCGAAAGTAGGTGCGATGAGTTTGAGAATGATGTAGAAATGTATGGTGCTCAAACGATCTATTATAGCATAGATCAAAGGTATTGGTTTGAGAATGATGTAGAAATGTATGGTGCTCAAACCGTACGATCGGGAAAGATGCTGTATTGCTCGTTTGAGAATGATGTAGAAATGTATGGTGCTCAAACTGAGTTTCTGAAAACTTACAAGTTCCAACAGTTTGAGAATGATGTAGAAATGTATGGTGCTCAAACATTTTCAGCACTGTTTATTATTAAACAGATGTTTGAGAATGATGTAGAAATGTATGGTGCTCAAACAATAATATATATAAGCGTATATGTGATATGGTTTGAGAATGATGTAGAAATGTATGGTGCTCAAACTGACGTAAGCGGGAAATCCAACCACGTGGCGTTTGAGAATGATGTAGAAATGTATGGTGCTCAAACTGTTTCCGGCAAAGGACGTAGCTTTTCCAAGTTTGAGAATGATGTAGAAATGTATGGTGCTCAAACAGCCGTCGCAAGTGTACCAAGAGCAACCACGTTTGAGAATGATGTAGAAATGTATGGTGCTCAAACGCGTGAAAAATTCGGGTTTTCATCAGATCAGTTTGAGAATGATGTAGAAATGTATGGTGCTCAAACATGTAAATTTTGGCATTGACGTATTCGACAGTTTGAGAATGATGTAGAAATGTATGGTGCTCAAACACGTATGACGATCTGACAGTACAAACGATCGTTTGAGAATGATGTAGAAATGTATGGTGCTCAAACGGAGCTAAAGGAGCTTTAGTAGACAATATAGTTTGAGAATGATGTAGAAATGTATGGTGCTCAAACTATAAGTCGAGACAATACCCGGACATTACGGTTTGAGAATGATGTAGAAATGTATGGTGCTCAAACGTTTCTCTCAAATTTATGCCAACTACAGCCGTTTGAGAATGATGTAGAAATGTATGGTGCTCAAACAAAAGCCTTGATAAGAGTATCAGGAAGAAGGTTTGAGAATGATGTAGAAATGTATGGTGCTCAAACTATTACTCCGCCTGCCTTTGCTATTGCCCCGTTTGAGAATGATGTAGAAATGTATGGTGCTCAAACCCGATCCCTGCTCTTTTCTGTTGGATCTTAGTTTGAGAATGATGTAGAAATGTATGGTGCTCAAACGATAATCTACGTTGTTTACGACATCTAATCGTTTGAGAATGATGTAGAAATGTATGGTGCTCAAACATAAGATTTTCTTCATTTTGCAGACAGATAGGTTTGAGAATGATGTAGAAATGTATGGTGCTCAAACCTGTGTTGTTATAATTGGATGTAAGAATCTGTTTGAGAATGATGTAGAAATGTATGGTGCTCAAACTTTCGGGCGATTATATTGAGGGTGTTTAATGTTTGAGAATGATGTAGAAATGTATGGTGCTCAAACTACACTACTCCGCTTGAGAGCGGAGAACGTGTTTGAGAATGATGTAGAAATGTATGGTGCTCAAACAGCATGATCTGCTAATTTGTAAACGCAACAGTTTGAGAATGATGTAGAAATGTATGGTGCTCAAACAGCATGATCTGCTAATTTGTAAACGCAACAGTTTGAGAATGATGTAGAAATGTATGGTGCTCAAACTCTTGCACGCGTAGTCAAAAAGCACTTCTCGTTTGAGAATGATGTAGAAATGTATGGTGCTCAAACTGGTGTCCTGTGATAGACGGCATCCGCATTGTTTGAGAATGATGTAGAAATGTATGGTGCTCAAACAGCAAAGAACGCGCCACAAAAACCAACAATGTTTGAGAATGATGTAGAAATGTATGGTGCTCAAACTTATTTACAATTATATTGTAATACATAAAGTTTGAGAATGATGTAGAAATGTATGGTGCTCAAACACCTCTCTTTCCTCTTTCATCCTGCAGATAGTTTGAGAATGATGTAGAAATGTATGGTGCTCAAACCACTACTAATCATTGTTTTATTGCGCATCAGTTTGAGAATGATGTAGAAATGTATGGTGCTCAAACAAGCCCCATCTCATAAGTTGTTGGACGCATGTTTGAGAATGATGTAGAAATGTATGGTGCTCAAACTCTGTCAATTGTAAAAATCTGAAATCGGAGGTTTGAGAATGATGTAGAAATGTATGGTGCTCAAACATGAATTTCAAAACTGCATGTAAATTTGCAGTTTGAGAATGATGTAGAAATGTATGGTGCTCAAACCATCTACAAGTACTATTATACTCTTGTAATGTTTGAGAATGATGTAGAAATGTATGGTGCTCAAACCCTTCCTTGTAAGGTCGCTAATTTTTTCTTGTTTGAGAATGATGTAGAAATGTATGGTGCTCAAACTTCACGTCAGCAAATAGCCGACGTTACAACGTTTGAGAATGATGTAGAAATGTATGGTGCTCAAACAGCCTCTGTGAATAAATTTTTGTATCTCAAGTTTGAGAATGATGTAGAAATGTATGGTGCTCAAACTTTAGGCAGAAACCATATAGCAGAAACGCAGTTTGAGAATGATGTAGAAATGTATGGTGCTCAAACTGAAGTGTAAACAAAAATTAGTAAATGCAAGTTTGAGAATGATGTAGAAATGTATGGTGCTCAAACCAATATGACTGGACGATGTTTTGCGGTACAGTTTGAGAATGATGTAGAAATGTATGGTGCTCAAACATCGTGCAATATCATGTAGTCTTGCTCTGTGTTTGAGAATGATGTAGAAATGTATGGTGCTCAAACTTTGCCATTGTCATATTTTGCACCTTTTAGGTTTGAGAATGATGTAGAAATGTATGGTGCTCAAACCTTCTTCGATCAAAGGCTGGATTGCATTATGTTTGAGAATGATGTAGAAATGTATGGTGCTCAAACGAAGCTTTATTGTCCGTGCTTTTTGCCATTGTTTGAGAATGATGTAGAAATGTATGGTGCTCAAACTTCTTTGAAACTTGTCTCACACACTCACCAGTTTGAGAATGATGTAGAAATGTATGGTGCTCAAACTGTTTTCATACAGATCTAAAACGTACGACAGTTTGAGAATGATGTAGAAATGTATGGTGCTCAAACTGATTTCATAAAAACTTACAAGTACCAACAGTTTGAGAATGATGTAGAAATGTATGGTGCTCAAACGAAATCCATTGCACAGTGTCGGGCGTTCCGGTTTGAGAATGATGTAGAAATGTATGGTGCTCAAACTGGAACAGAGATACAGCAATCGGGGCGTTGGTTTGAGAATGATGTAGAAATGTATGGTGCTCGAACTGCCACCGGATTCCTGTTGCATTACGGCTGTTTGAGAATGATGTAGAAATGTATGGTGCCCAAACATACTTTAGCAATGGCGTATTTACCATTGGTTACAGAGACTGGGCACTGGAACATGAGAAAATGGGAAAAGGTGTAACTTTGACTGAGGATGAAATGATGAAGTTGAAGGAACTATTGTAAAGAGGTGAGAAGATGGATACGAGCAGGCTTATTGGCATGCGTGTTGTTAATGTTAACACTCATGCTATAGGAACAATTGAATATATAAAAGATGGATATATTGCAATTGATTTCCATGGAGATATAAGTAAGTATGCGTATCCATCTTCATTCGCCAAAATGTTTGAACTCGAAGACGAGGTGCTTCAAGAAAAGATACAAACTGAAGGTGTTGGAGCATCTTTTGAGATGTTTAAGAGAGATTGTAGATTTGCTATTAATAGTGAAATAGAGTATTTGAAAGTAACTGGTGGGAAGAAATATAGAATTATTGATGGGGAAAAATTACCATCTAAAAATGGTGAATATTTATATGCGTTTGATACAGATACTGAAATGCATTATCCAGATGGAACAGCTATAAAATTATGGTTTCCAGATAATATTGTAACAGCTTATGTAGTATCATGTGAAGATTTTACAATACTTATTAGGACGATGGAGTATATTGGAGAATTTGTAGAGAGCGTAGAATTTACTTCAGAACAATGGCAATTATTGGAGTCATTGATGGATAGGCTTGATGAGATGGAACCTAAATCTGATTCTATTGTATATGAAATTGCATGTAATGGAAGAACGCAAATCTCGCAATGGAATAGTATTAGAAGTGGACAAAATTATGCTTTTAATAGAGCTATCACTGAAAAAATTACATTTATTTGGGGACCTCCGGGAACTGGAAAAACAGAAACTCTTTCTAATATAGCAATAGAACATATTTTAAAAGGAAGACGAGTTCTTATGCTTTCATACAGTAATGTTTCAGTAGACGGAGCCCTACTTCGTGTTGCAAAAAAAGCGGATCTTCCAGATGGCGTGGTTATCCGATATGGATATCCTAGAACAAAGGAATTAGTCTACAGCAAAAGCTTAACATCGTATCAGTTTGTATTACAAAAAAATCCCAGTTTAGCTCAGGAATATCAAGAACTTTTAGAAAAAAAGAAAAAATTAAAAAGAAGATCACCTGAAAGGTTCGAGATAAATAATAGAATTAATAAAATTAGAGATTATTTATCAGAGCAGGAGAAAGAACTTATTCATAAGTCAGCATTTGTTGCAACCACAGTATCTAAGGCCACAGTTGACAAGGCAATATACACACAAAGATTTGATGTTGTCATATTTGATGAGGCAAGTATGGCATATGTTCCACAGGTGATATTTGCAGCAGGAATTGCAAAAAACTATTTTGTATGTTTAGGGGATTTTTGCCAGTTACCTGCAATTGTACAGAATAAGGTTGATGATCGATTAATTAAGGATATATTTGAGCATACAGGAATTACATCGGCTGTGGAGAATAATGAAGGACATGGCTGGCTTGTCATGCTTGACTTACAATATAGAATGCATCAGGAAATAGCTGATTTTGTAAGCGGAAATATGTATCAGGGAAGGTTAAAAACATTTAATAAAATAATGGAAAGTCGCAACGAAATTGCTGCACTTCCGCCATGCCCAAATGAGGCTATGACTTTGATGGATTTGAGTGGAATGTATTCTGTATGCACTAAAACAAAAGACAATTCCAGAATAAATCTTTTATCAGCGATGATGAGTATGAGATTGGCTGAAAAATATATAGGTAATTATGAAGTGGGAATTGTAACTCCGTATAGTGCACAATCCAGATTAATTGTAGCAATGCTTAGAGATATACAGGTAGTAGATAAAAGATGGGAAAAAGTATCTTGTGCTACAGTGCATCAGTTTCAGGGTTCAGAGAAGCCTGTAATAATATATGACGCAGTTGACTGTTATAGAATGCCATATCCTGGCACATTGCTGACATCTTTGAAAAATGACACTGCGAATAGGTTATTTAATGTAGCTGTAACAAGGGCAAAAGGTAAATTTATATTAGTAGCAAATGCTGATTATTTATTAAAGAAGAAAATATCTAAAAATCTAATTTTTACTAAGGCTATAAATATGATGAGGCAATCAACTAAGAAGAAAAAAGGTTTTGAAATATTAGATGAGTTAATGCCTGAATTGAATGAAAAACCAAGCATATACCTTGAGGATAGAGAGGCTAGTTGGGGAACTTTTATCAGTGATATTGAGGCTGCAAAAAAGATAATTCATATAGACATGCCGGATATAATGGATGATTTAGATGGCAGGCTTAGTCAGCTCAGTAAAATCTTTAATGAACAGAATGAAAAAAATGTGGAAATTTGCATAAGACATTTGGAAGAGATTGATTTACCAAATGATTTGCAAAAATTCCAAAAGATATTTGAGTATGTTACTACACCGGTAACGATTATAGATAAAAGTATAATATGGTTTGGACAACCTCTATATGCAGCTGATTTTATTTCAGAGGGAGAAATTTTGGATACAGAATATTTTCCATGTATGCGGTTTGCGGGGAAATATTCAGCACGTTTGTTGCAAGCTTTTTTGGAAATGTAATGGGAGGTAATAGGATTGAACATAAATGAACATGCCGAAGAATTAAAAAAAGAGGAACAAAAAGTACTTGATATTTTAATTACTAAAATGGATAAGGTAATTAGAAATCTTGATCAAAGAATGCAGGGTTATGTGGAAGAGGCGAGGAATACAGATATATCCATTAATCCAGATTCTTATTTAGCAAAAGTACTGGCTCAACAGGGGCTTAAGGATACTCATGAAAATAGAAAAAATTTTCTTCAAGCAAGAGATGAACTATATCATACACGCTTATTATTGCATTATAAAGATGTTAATGGAGAAGGTTTAGTCGAAATTAAGGTGGGACTTCATTCATGTAATAATAATGCCGAAAATTTTGTGACATCTTGGAAAATGCCATTATGTAGACATTATATATTGAATAACTCATCTGTAGAATATGAAAGTGTAGTAAAAGATAAACATGGGATAGAACATCATACAGATTATACACTTATTGTAAAAAATCAAGTAAAACTGAGATTTACAAGAGTTGTGAGTGCATTAAATTTAGTTCCTGGTGTGTTTGATGATGTACTAATGAATCAGATAAAGGGAACAGGCTATTTCAGTGATTCTTTCTTGGAAAAAATGATACAGGAATTTAAACCGGACGAATATGACCCTAATGCAGCAGCAAAGATAATCTCAGATGAATTTCTTCAGGAATTATTGGAAAGGCGATCTACACCAGAGTTTAAAAATATTGTATTTTCTATTCAAAAGAAGCAGGGCGAAATTATTCAAGCACCATACAATAGAAATATGATTGTACAGGGGTGTGCTGGTTCAGGTAAATCTATGATCATGTTACATAGATTACCGATTATTTTATATGATAATCCGAAAAGTTTAAATAGAAGTAACTTGTATATAATTACACCATCTCAAATGTATATTGATATGGCAGAAAATATGCGTCATCAGCTTGAAATCTCTGATATTAAGATGGGCACAATTGAACAATATTTTGATTATTGTATTCAAAAATATGCAGGACACAAGGCTGGCGAATATGGAAAGATAAGCTATCATACAAAATTGACATCTAAAAAAGAAAAGTATATTTATTCAAAGGAGTGCATAGAAACTATTAAGTCTTTTTTAGATAAGAATTGTAAAATGGATATGTCTTTCCTTGAGCAGGCATCCCAGACATTGTCGGTGCCATTAAATTTGACGGATTCAAGCGAAAATTATTTATCACAGATAAGATGTAGAGTGCTGAATTGTCAGAAAATAATTAATGCTAATAATGTTATTCTTTCACAGTATTATGCAGAAATTAGAAATACTTTGGATGCTCTGGATATGCTTCGCACAGCGTTAAGGCATCGCAAAGATAATACAATTAGAAATATTAATAAAGCTATTTCTAAAGAAAAAAAGACAATATCAGATGCCCAAAAGAAAATGAAAACTTATGATTCAGTAATAAATGCACAGGCAATTGAAAATAGAAAAATAGAAATCAATGAGTCAAATGATAAAATAGAATTTTTAAAATCTACACTAGAGAGTGTGTATGAAGATGACGGCTATTTTAAAAAATTGGTGAATATTGGTGAAAAATTGCAAGAAGCATTGAATATTTTCGAAAATCTGAAAAAAGAGTATGCGCAAAATGATGATGACACAATCAATGAAGCTGTAAATAATATCGGAAAAATCATTGGAGCATACTTTATGATATCATGGGATTTATCTAAAGTAGAAGATAAGTATTCAGAATATCAGGAATCCATTGCTGAACTTTTAGATAAGGCTCAAAACTGCGTCAATATATTACAAAATGAAAATAAAAAGTATTTAGAATATAGCTATTTTACTAAGATAAAAAACAAGTGTGATATATTGATTCAAATGAATGAAGGTATTGTAAAAAATACATATACGTTTATTATGAATAAAATTGGCATAAAGGAGAGTGACAATGGAAAAATTCAAGCATTTAGTTGCTCACCATATTTATACTTGCAGATTTTATATCAATTTCAAGGACATCCGAATAATGGCTTTGAGTCGTTTTTATCAATTGATGAAGCACAGGGAATTGCACCAGAGGAAATAAGATTACTGTATAATGTTAATGATGGAAAAACTGTATTTAATATGTTCGGAGATGTGTATCAACATATAGAGGGAGCAAAGGGTATTGACAGCTGGTCAGAATATGCTGATGTTTTTACTTCTGATATGCATGAAATGCAGGAAAACTATCGTAATGCTTCACAAATCACGGATTTTTGTAATAAACAATTTGGTATGAATATGTCAGCAATTAATACGCCGGGAAAAGGTGTTCATGAAATATTGTCAGATGAAGAATTTTACAACGAAATGATATCACAGCTTGTAGATACGCAGAGAACGGGATTAGCTGCTATAATAGTTGGAAATGATATGGAAGCAAGATATTTATTGAATCGTTTTGGAGCATACGAAAACAAATTTCATGATATGACAATTGAAAATTTCAGTATTCATCGTACTAGATGGAATATTATTAACATTGATGATGCGAAAGGACTAGAGTTTAGTACAGTCATTGTGTTGTCTGGGAGAATGAGTAGAAATGAGAAATATATTGCTTATACCAGGGCATTAGATGAACTTTTTGTATATTCAGATGTTATAGATGTGACTGGAATTGAAGGTAAATCAACGAAAGCCAAGACGAATGAAATAAAGGAAAATGTTGCTTCCAATACAAGTAGTCGACAAGTTCATGTAAAACATGTTTCTGAAAGGAATCATAATAGAGGAAACAGTGCAGTTAGAGATTTCTTTAAAAATAGTGGTTTTGAAGTGATAGACAATAGGGGGAATGGAGGTCGTCTATGGATAATTGGGGAAAAGACAGATATTCGTGATACTGTAAATTCGGCAATCGCTCAATTTGGAATATCTGGGAAATATGCATCGAGCAAAGAAACAGATTTTAAAAATGGATGGTATACAAAGACTGATAAATAAGAGACACAGGAGGATTACATCATGGAACGAGTAGTAAAATTTTAAAAGAAGCAGAGATATATTATTTGGCAACTGTGGAAGGTGACCAGCCAAGGGTAAGAACTTTTGGAACAGCACACATTTTTGAGGGAAGACTGTATATTCAGATTGGAAAGGTAAAGGATGTTTCAAAGCAGATTCATGCAAATCCAAAGGTGGAAATTTGTGCATTTAAAAATGGCGAATGGCTTCGTATAGCAGGAGAACTTGTGGAAGATAATGTTGGTGTTGTAGTAAATGTCTCCAGCATTGAATGAGAAACTTCACGATTGTTGGAGTGATCGTTTTTAATTTTAGACACTCCGATTATGGCATGGATTTGTGAGGGGTACAATCCGTGGGCAGATTAGGCGCTTATGAATATTCCGGCTAGCATGTCCCTGCTGTCCGGCATAAGGAAACCAAGAGAAGTGTATGATTGGATCAATGCTAGTTTATCAGTTTCAACTCAATTGTAAAGCCTGCCTCGCACCGCAAAGCGGCTCTGGACTTGACAAATGAGTTGTACCCGATAAATATCCATTAAGCCAATCAAGACGGTTTCCGTGTTCCGGAACACTGGTTTCCACATTTCCGGAATTAAGGTTTCCTAAAACAAGAATATCCAGCTTACTGTAGAAATGTAAAATAGTGAAAAAATAGTGTAATTTTAGTGGAAAAATTGGCACTCTCGTGATATACTATGTCAAGAAAAACAAATGGATGCAAAGTAGATGTTTTTTCTTGGGCTCATTATATCAGGAGGGTGCTTTATTATGATTAAAGTAACTTTGTCAAATGAAATATTAAAGTATATTACGGAGATAGATAAAAACAAGTATAAAGCATCAGAGGTTTCGTTGCCTATTGCGGTAGCAAGTAAGTTGCGGAAAAATTCAAAGAAGAAAAGTTCCTATGCGTCTACTAAAATTGAAGGGAATCCTTTATCGGAGAAGCAGGTGGATGAGGTTATAGATAGCGATGAACGAAAACACTATCTTAAACCGGAGCAGGAGGTTCGTAATTATTTCCTGGCACTGAATTATTTGGAAGAGAAAGCGGCAAAGAAGGAGAGGTTTTCCAAGAAACTGATATTAGATGTACAGAAGTATGTTGAAAAGGGAGCTTCAAAAGAAAAAATCGGACTTCGAGGACCAATGCCCCCCGGAGTATTATTTGCGGTATATAATTCACAAACAGGGAATCCTGATTATATTCCTCCGGAATATATTGATATACCGGATCTGCTGGATGAATTGGTGGAATATGTGAATGCAACAGATGATCATCCGCTCATAATTGCAGCTGTAGTGCATTATCAGCTTGTAACAATTCATCCATTTGAAGATGGAAATGGGCGGACCGCAAGGCTGCTCTCGGGATATATTTTAGATATCAACGGATATGGTTTTAACGGAATTGGCTCATTAGAAGAGTATTTCGCATATGATATTGATGAATACTATGAATCAATCCAGATGGGGCTGCCTGCACTGTATTATTCGGGACGGGAGAATCCTCCGCATCCTGAGATTTGGATCAATTATTTCCTTCGCATGGTGCTGCTATACTCAAATAAGGTTTGCGAATTGTCAGAGAGTTCAAACAACGAAGAATTGGAAGGAAGCCTTTCGTATCTAAAAGGGAAAGAGAAGGAATTGCTCTTGCTGCTCATGAAGAACTATAAAAGAGAGTTCACGCCTATCGAAGTCAGCAAAGAGCTTAAGGTTACAAATAAGACTGTAATAAATCGACTTGCAACACTTGTAAAAAATGGTTTCGTCATTCCGAATCTGGTTAAGGAACGTATACGTTCCTATGAACTTTCTGATTTTACCAAGCAGAATGAGAAGGAAATAAGAAAGCTTTTGAAGTGAGGCGGGAGATTGATGAAATAATGGATGGCAAAGTGGATAACAAAATTATAAAAATTTCCGTCCACTTTTGTGCTATAATTTATAAGTAGATGGAATCGTGAGGAGGTGATGTGTCATGCTTACCGACGATGAGATTAGAGAAATATGTGACCGTTATGAGCTTATATATAATATAACAGACAATGTAGTTTTTATTCGCTCAGCATGTGGACGTTGGAACATATTTTTGCGAGGAGATGAGGTTGTCAATCTACGCCACGAGAATTATCGATGGGCGAAGGGGACAGCACAGAAAACACACAAGAAATTTGCTGAAAATTATCACGACCAGGAATTGGAAACAAAGGATTTTCGTGAGGTGGTCAGTTATATTGTGAGACATGATAAGAAGATGTTGCGCAATTTTAAGAAAAGAACAAAGCTGGACAAAATATTTGAGGAAATCGAGGGAAATCAATGTTCTGATTAACAGGGAAAGGTAGGTAGAATACTATGGATTTTTTTGGTTGGGAAGATTTGGACAGGGACGGTCATGTTGATGAAGTTGAGAGCCTGCTTGCAGACGATCTTATGTGTACGAATGATGAGGAACGTGAAATGAATGATGGAATCGGAGGTTTGGGTCCGACCTCTGGGTCGTTTGGGCTGGAAAGTGGTCTTGACGGCGATGTGGATGAGGAATTTCATGATGGACTGGAAATAGATTTACTGAATGCTGATATTGATCCGGATGATTTTCGGTTAATGGATGAGGAGGAAAGACTCGAGGCTTTGGATGATGCAGGTTTGGATCCTGATGATTTTGATGATTTTTTATGATTTTTGACATTGATTATAGTAATAGTGTGATGACATAGAGGACGGTATTCTTGATCGCGAGCAAAGACTTAGATCCTGCTCGCGATCTTGGATACCGTCTTTCTGGGATTCGAGCTTATATTTTCTCCAGATATCTTCTGCGGTAATATTCCATGGTTCTGTATTCCAAAATATCATGCATATGTTTTATAAAAGCATCGTTTTTTACGATATCTTTTAGGTCATCTCTAATTGCAAGTGCAAAGCCGTCTTTTTCGACAAAGAAACCTTTTCCCGAAGCCTTCAAATATTTAATAGGCATGCTTTTGGCTTTGCGCAAATGTTGCTTATCTGTTATAGATTTGTATTCATCATATGTAATGTCCGCGGCAAAATCTTTCCAGTTTTTGCCGGTATTAAAAAAGTCTTTCCATGCTGCAAGAACTTCGTCATCCTTGACAGCTAATCGTACATTCCCATGATTAAAAAAGCTATAAAGAATAGGCATTTTATAGACCTTCTGCATATCTGTTGTTTCAATTAATGTCAGAAAGTCCTTGCCCAAACCTGAGCAAAGTGTTTCCTCTGTCTCAGAGAGCTCGTGCAACTTCTCCAAAAATTCCAAATAATGCCGGAATGGATTTTCTTTGGCATGCGTTATGAAATATCGGTAAACATCATCATCCATATAGGTGAATAATTGCATACGTGTAGGAATCTTGCCATCGAGCTTTTCTTTAACGCGATAAAATTCATGTGTTATCCGCTCTTTTGCCGTAAGGGATTTTTGATCTAATTTCTTAAATAGGTCAATTAAGCGCATATCGAAATCTACAATACAGTCATCTGGATATTCTATGTTGGAAAGATCAGTTGGAGCGTTCTTATTAGAATCTCCTCCGCCTGTTAACAACAAAGGTACCCGTCCGGCTTTTTCGTAATTTCCTATGAAGTCAAGCACATTTAGGTATGTTTTTCCGTTGCTGATCCTAAGTCCACGTCCTAATTGCTGTAAAAAGACAACAGGAGATTCGGTGGGTCTTAAAAACATAACCATATCAAGATCTGGTATGTCAACACCTTCATTGAACATATCAACGGAAAAGATCACTTTAATTTCCTGGCTTTTCAACTTCTGTATGGCGATATTTCTTTCTTCAGAAGGTTCACCGTTGGTATTACTATATACAGCCACAGCATCTATACCTCGGGCACAAAATTCTTTAGCCATTTCATTTGCATGTTTTCGAGAACAACAAAAACCCAACGCTCTCTTTGAAGGGTATTTTTTATAATATTTATATATCAGGTCATAACGATCTTTATTTCCTATATAGGCTTTGTCGAGTTGTTTTTCATCATAATGGCCCCTTACCAAGTGAATAGAGGAGTAATCAACAGTGTCATATATGCCATAGTAATGAAAAGGAACAAGAACCCCTTTATTAATAGCTTCTTTTAATGAAATTTCATATGGAACATTGTAGTCGCATATTTCGTAAATGTCTTTGCCGTCCAATCTTTCCGGTGTTGCTGTAAGACCTAGCAAAAACTTGGGCTTAAAATAATTTATTATTCTCTGATATTGATCATTTACTGCATGATGAAATTCATCAATAATCAGGTAATCAAAATAATCCGGGGCAAAATAATTCTCCGTCAGATATTCACTCCTGCCAAGCGTGGCAACAGATGCAAATATTACAGACTTATCTTTATCTTTCTGCTTACCATAAAAGAATCCGTAGTCGTTTGATTGTCTGACATTTCTAAATGATATGGCAGCTTGCTTTAATATTTCTTCTCGGTGTGCAACAAATAAGACTTTCTGGTATTTAGCAGAATCAAATGCTGCCAAATACGTTTTTCCAATGCCCGTAGCGGCATGGACTAACCCCTTTGTGGCGCCTTCTGACCTGCTATCTGCTAAGGCGTACAAGGCTTCGATCTGTGGACCCCTTGGCTGGAATAGTTTTCTTACCGGCGTATCGGAATTATCCTCAACAGCATCATATCTTGCTAAATCTTTGGATACAGCCGGCTTATGCCAATTTTTTGAATATCGTTTCAATTCATTATCATCAATTATGATAGAGTGATTTTCAAACAAATCCTGAAATGTGTCATAGAATAACACAAAATCTTTATGGTTGTCCTGGCTGTTAAGACGATAATTCCATTCAATTCCGGAAGTGAGGGCACTGCGTGATATGTTGGAAGAACCAATATATATGTCTTCGTAATTTTCGTAATGAAAAATGTATGCTTTCGGATGGAATGAACGATGTTTGTCGTTATAGAATCTCATGTCTACGCGATTTCCAAGTTCGTTTTTTAATAGATATAAGGCTGAGGGCTGCGTAATTCCGAGATAATTTCCGGTTAAGATCCGGATCTGCACACCCCTGTCAAGAGCTGTTTTTAGGTCATTTAAAATGAGCCTGACTCCGGACTCCATGAGAAAAGAAACGATAATATCAATTTTCTTAGCATGTAACATACTTAATTTTAACTGGTAATATAAATAGCGGTTTCTATTATTGTCACCGGTCATGACGTCGGTCTGTTCTATTTGCGTTTCGTCAATGTCTAGCTTTTTCGTAAAATTAAATTGAGCCATTTTTCATCACCTCTTCCTGGTCTGGCATCAGCAGTAATCCATTCTTCTTCTATCGTTAATTCTTTAAATTCTTGAATAAAAATATCAAAGGATTTTTTTGTCATATATGTAAAATATCTTCCATCTTTTATTCCTTCGAAAGTGCCATACTTAAATGATGTGTATATAACCCCTCCTTGTTTTAGGGCTTTGGTCATTTCCTTTAGCACGCCAGTCAGTTCATCGTGCGGCAAATGTAAAATTGATGAACACGCCCAAATGCCATCGTATTTATCGATTTCGGATAGTTCTTGAAAATACATTTGTTTCACTTCGATTCCCGTATATTTTTCTGCCAACCGGCATAGTTCTTCAGAACCATCAACGGCATCTACATGAAAACCGAGTTCGAGGAAATATTTCGTGTCTCGACCTGATCCACAACCAAAATCCAGAATGTAAGAATTCTTTTCGAGTTTGGAAAGAAACAAATCCTGAATTTGTGTTATATTTGCGTTGACTGTGTTGTCGCAAAACTCAGCAGCATTGCGATTATAGTATAAAATTGTTGAATCATAATAATTGTGTTTCATTGATTCCACCATACTTTCTATAGCTTGTATCATGTACCATAATGGAAGTTGATATAATAAAAATATTATATTCTATAATTAGAACAATGACAATCGGATAATTAGTTCCTATAAAAGGCGTAAATCATGATAAAGCGCTTGCATGGAAAGGAATTGAAAATAAAATATACAAATAAATGTTACATTAAAAATAAATAAAAATTCATTTTTACGGGAGGACAATATGATGAAGAAAAAGGGACTATTATTGTTAGCAATATTCTGTATTAGCATGTTTTGCTGTTCATGTGGTAATAATCAGAGTAAAACAAATACACCAACGAAAAAAGAACAGTATCAGGCGGCGCAAAAATTATATGATGCGCAAAAATATCAAGAAGCATATGATGGTTTTAAGGCATTGGGGCAATATAGTGATTCATTAAGCAAGGCTTCTCAAAGTTATGCATTGATGATTAGTGATGCGATGCAGGGAGGAGATTATGAGAAAGCATTAACGCTGCTGAAAGCATCAGATATAGATCAATTGCAGATTGATGATAAGGATACGTTGATTTTGCAATGCCAGTATGGACAGATATTGGATAAAATGAATCAAAATGATTTTGAAGGAGCGCGTGCATTAATTGCGTCATTAACAGATCAGAATGTGGCTGCGGAAGTTACAACAGAGTGCGATTACAAGCAGGGGAGTTATTTGTATACACAGAAAAAATACCAAAATGCGGCGCAATATTTTACAAAAACGCTTAATTATGAACAGACAAGTGATTATTTATTGAAAATTGCAAAAAAATTAGTTAAACAAAAGAAATACGATGCAGCATTAAGCATTTGTAAACAATTAGGAAATACAAAAGCTGTGAAAAAAGTGGTGGCTAATATTTACATTAAGCAAAAATATGCTCGTTTTAAGAAGGGGGTAGAGAAAGGGGAGTATCTTTTGACGGAAGATTTACGGTACTTAACAGCATCGGAAACAGAGCAGATTTTAAAGAAGTATTTTTATGGAACATGGGTAGAGTATACTACGCAAAAGAAACTTACTATTACAAAATATGAACGTGGAGGAAAAAGGTACGGAATATACACAGCGACCACAGATGGCTGCTTTACAACCATATATTACTATTATATGGATAATCCGAAGAAAATATATATAGATTGGCATCATGAAATGAATGTTCCCGGATATGTTTCGCATTATGCGATTGATGCAAGACAACAGGATGGTTATGCATACGAGGAGTATACGTATTTGCCAAAGTCGTTGCAGGATATTCGAGAAAACGATCGTTTGCCGGGATATGAAGAAGATCAATACACGGACACCACAAACGATACTTCATCGAGCAACAATGGCAATAATAATTCATCAAATTCAGATAGCAGCTCACAGAATGATTTTGATGAAAACGAGGTAGTTGCAATTGCAGAAGCTGGCCTTGGGGAGGCAATACTTAAGACATCATATGCAAAGTATTCCACTGGCTGGACGAATCAAGGAGTCGTAAGTGTTAAGAAGAATAGTTTTGGAGAGCCTCAAGTTAAGTTCAAGGTATTTTTTCCACAAAAAAATAGCGTGAAATACGTTGATGTAATACTTATGAAAAGTCCAATGCAGGGATATCGAGTTTTTCGTGGTGTGATTTATTGATAGAGGGTGAGTGTCCGCAGGATATCAGATGGCTGGTATTTGAAGTTGATATTATGTTTATATGATAGGAACCAACATATTTCACAGGGAATATGTGTGGTTCCTATTTCCATTTGCCAATCCCCCGCCTGCCTGTTAAAATATAACTATAATTACTGTGTATGGATTTTCGTATGACCCACACAATAATAGAGCAAGCAACAAAGCAAACAGTATGCCCTGGGATTCACGCTAAGCGGATCTGGGAGAATGGAGGTTCACCATGAACAAACAAATTTCTAAGATTTTGACAATGCTGGTGATCGCATGTATTTGTGTGACAACAGTTGGAGCGGAAGCTTCTGCATCTGCGTACAAGATGTTTATGTACAAGAAGGGTGTGAAAGTGTATCGGGAGGCATCGCTTACGAAGGGAAAGAAGCATTATACGAAAGGAACCAATCGCAAGGATGAAGCTACGCAATATCAAATTGTGAAGATGACGGGTAAGCGCATTGTGGTTCGTCCGCAAAAAGGATATTTCGACAGTGCCGATCCTTATTTTTTGAAGAAAAAGATTACGTTGAAGTTATCGAAAAAATGCCGATTTTATTACACGGATGTATTGTTTCCGTTAGATGGGGAGAAACGAAAATATCGTCGTGTGTCCAAGAAATCGGTCAAGAAGTACATGAAGGAGTTAAAGATTTATTATTCACAGATAGAGAATGTCGGCAAGTATTACAATGGTGGATATGCCGGTGAAATTTATATGAAGAATGGGAAAGTGGTGGCTGTACTCAGTAACGGCGGTGACTGATGTTGCAGTGTCTGTGGTGACTGACGCTGCGGTGTCTGTGGTAACTGGTGCTGCGACGTGTGGTGGCTGATGCTGCAGTGTCTGTGGTGACTGATGCCACAACATACATTGAGGATTCAAAGGAAAGAGAGAACTTATGGCAGAGATTAAGTGGGCGGTTCTTGGGACAGGCGTGATTGCAAATGAGATGGCGGCTGCGTTGGCAAAGGACGGACGCAACATTTATGCGGTGGGCAACCGCACGCACTCGAAAGCTGTTGCGTTTGCTGAGAAGTATGGGATCGAGAAAGTGTATGATGATTTTGAGGAAATGTTTACCGATCCGGATGTGGACGTGATATACATTACAACGCCCCACAATACGCATTTGCCGTTTATGGAGAAAGCCTTACGTGGCGGCAAGCATGTTTTGGCGGAGAAATCGATCACATTAAATAGCGCAGAGCTGGAACGAGTACGTGCGTTAGCAAAGGAAAAGAAGCTGATCTTGGCGGAGGCAATGACGATCTATCATATGCCGCTGTATCGTAAATTACGTGAGATTTTGGCTTCCGGACGTCTTGGCAAGGTGAATCTTATAACGATGAACTTTGGCAGTTTTAAGGAATACGATATGCAAAATCGATTTTTCAATCGTAATCTTGCCGGCGGTGCGATGCTTGATATCGGTGTATATGCTTTGTCGTTTGTGCGGTGGTTTATGGAGTCTAAACCGGACGTCGTGCTTTCGCAGTATAATCCGGCACCGACCGGAGTGGACGAGTCATCGGTTTTCGTACTCAAAAATGCAGAAGCGCAAATGGCAACAGTGGCATTGAGTTTGCATTCGAAGCAGCCCAAAAGGGGAATGATTTCCTGCGAAAAAGGTTATATTGAGATCATGGAGTATCCGCGCGCAGAGGAAGCGGTGATCACTTATGTTGACGGAACGAAGGAGACAGTGCGTGCCGGTGCGCATGAGGATGCACTTATGTATGAATTGCAGGATATGGAAATGGCGATCCAAGGAGATACATCGCACATATATGCAGAGTATACGGAAGAGGTCATGGAGATCATGACAAGTTTGCGCCGCGAGTGGGGAATTGTTTATCCGGAAGAGGAGGCATGATTTCATGGAAGAGCGATTGAAGGTTGAGGTGCAGATTTCCTCGTATGATGCAAAAGGGCTGCAATGTTTTGTTGCAGAGCAGATACAGAAGTATCGGCCGGAGGAGTCCGGTCCTAAGAAAATGTTCAAAAAGGTTGCGGGCTCTTTGGTTAAGAGAATACCATGCCAGGCAGAATTGCAGCTTGCATTGAATGTGCTTAGTGTCCCGGCGGTCAATCGTAATTTATCTCGTGAAGCGACGGAGGCAGTCAATCATTGGCTGGCAGGCGTTGCAGGTACAGATGGGAAAGACGATGAGAGTATTTTGACAATCGACAGCTTTTCCTGTCAATTGCGCGATGAGGAAATGGATTTGCAGGCAGATGTGAGTGGATTTAAGCTGGAACGGTTATTGGACTGTCTGCTTCCCCAAGGAGACAGCGTGGGAATCCGGGTTTTGCAAGGGATCCGTAACAACATTTCCGAACAGGAATCTTACCAATTACTGGAATATATAGTGTGGTGGGCGAATGAACATCGAGTGTATCAACTTGCACTGGATACATTGCAGCAAGAAGAGGCTCCACAATATAAAGCGCTTCGCCAGATTCAACCGCATATTGAATATGTGCATGTGATCAGAGACATAACAAAATAAGAAATCACATAAAAACTCTGCGTTCTTCGGCAATTATCTTAGTCCTCTGATGACAGAACAATTTAATATATTGGCTGCAAAATAGTTTTATTATGCTGACATAATAAGCAATATGTTGTTGTGGAGGATTTGAGGTATGGGAAGTTTGAGTAGGCGAAATGAGAGGTTAAAGGAAGAAAGGAATATCGGCTTATGATGTATCAAATAGGAAATATTCCGGTGCAAATTGTCCGCTCCCGGCGTAAAACGATTTCATTGGAGATCAAAAAAGACTGCCGGGTGGTGTTACGTGTGCCAAATCGGATGCCGAAGCGGGACATTGTTCGATTTTTGAACGAGAAACAAAGCTGGCTGGAAGAAAATTATGCAAAGATGGTGCAGCGAAATAAAGTGCGAATGGCGGCTAAGGCAAAGTACCATTTATCGGACAGTAAAATTCATGAGCTTGCAGAGCAGGCGGTTGAGGTGGTGCCAAAGCGCGTGGCGCATTATGCGGCCCGGATGGGTGTGACTTATGGACGCATTACGATCCGTCATCAGAGAACCCGTTGGGGAAGTTGCAGCAGCAATGGCAATTTGAACTTTAATTGTTTGTTGATGTTAGCACCGCCGGAAGTGCTGGATTATGTTGTGGTGCATGAATTATGTCACCGCAAATACATGAATCATTCGAAGCAGTTTTGGGCAGAAGTGGCAAAGGTGATGCCGGATTATAAAAAATGCGAGCGCTGGTTAAAAGAGGAAGGCAGCTTGCTGATTGGGTAATATTGGAGAGAAAAATGTATACTATTTTGACCGTGGAAGACGATTTACATATTAATAATTTATTGAAGGAAGCGCTTGGCAAGGCGGGGTATGCCTGTAGTCAGGCGTTTTCTGGGACAGAGGCTTTGTTGTGGTTAGAACACAATGAATGTCAGTTGATCTTGCTGGATCTTATGTTGCCGGGATTATCCGGCGAAGAAGTGCTGCAGCAGATCCGGCAAACAAGTAATGTGCCGGTCATTGTGTTGACGGCAAAGGGTGAGATGGAAGAAAAATTGGATCTGTTGACAAGTGGTGCAGATGATTATATGACAAAGCCTTTTGACGTGAAGGAAGTCATTGCCAGAGTGCAGATTCAATTGAGACATTTGCAGCATGGCGCAGGTGAAGAGTCCACACATTTAAAATGTCGAGGGATGGATTTGGATAAGGAAACGCATCGAGTGATGATTGATGGTCAAGAATTGGGACACTTGACGCGACAGGAATTTGCAATTTTGGAATTGTTATTGGAACATCCGGGGCAGGTATTTAGTAAAGAGGCAGTGTTTACTTATGCTTGGCAGGAGGAGTATATGGGGGAAACCAAAACATTGGATGTTCATATCAGCAATATTCGCAAAAAGATTAAGAAAATTACAGAGCAGGAATATATACAAACGGTATGGGGAATCGGTTATTGTATGGTCGCGCATTTATAAATCTTTACTATTTCTTTACTATTTCTTAGCGATATATTCGGAAATGGCAGTTATGATAGTCTATGTAAAACAAGAGAGAGCACAGAAAGGATGAATATGAGCGAAGGCAATAGAGAAATGTTATTGAAAACGAGAGGTTTGACGAAGCAGTTTGGCAAACATGTTGCAGTTGACCACGTGGATATGCACATACGGCGGGGTGCGATATATGGATTTATCGGCAGGAATGGTGCAGGCAAAACGACGGTTTTAAAGATGATCGCGGGATTAGCGGACCCAACTGCTGGCGAGTATGAGATATTTGGCTGTTCCGGAAAATCATTAGCGAAAGTACGGTCGAGAGTGGGATGCCTTATTGAGCAGCCGGGATTGTATCCGAATATGTCAGCGCAGGACAATCTTATGATTAAGGCAGAGTTGTTTGGAATCCGTGATAAAAAATATGCAGAAGAATTGTTGGAATTAGTCGGTCTGGTACATGCCGGGCGCAAAAAGACAAAGCATTTTTCGCTTGGTATGAAACAGCGGCTTGGTATTGCTTTGGCTTTGGTAGGCAACCCGGATTTTTTGGTGTTAGATGAGCCGATCAATGGGTTGGATCCGCAAGGCATTGTGGAGATCCGTGATATGTTGCAGTGTTTGTCTGAGGAACGAAATATTACAATATTGATTTCCAGCCATATCTTGGAAGAATTATCAAAGCTGTGTACGGATTTTGGGATTATTCACAATGGTGTGTTACTACAGGAGATTTCGCAGGAACAGTTGATACAGCAATGCAGCAAACGATTGGAACTTACATTAGATCAGCCGGAGCAGGCGATGCCGATTTTGGATCGACTGGGAATAACTCGTTATGAGATGATCGATGTCAACCATTTGTATTTGTATGAACGGCTGGAGGATAGCGCGCAGATCAATGCACAGTTGGTTGAAGCGGGGGTGTTTCCGAGGGAATTACGGATTTACCAGGAAGAATTGGAACGTTATTTTTTGAATATGACAGCAGAAAAATAGGTTGTCGGTGAAAGGAGCAATAATATGTGGAATAGTATTCGCATGGAATTATATAAAATATTTCGGATGAGATCTTTTTGGGTGATCAGTATTATTATGATCGGCTTGGTTTTTATGACAACAGAGTTTAACTGTGATGATATGAAGGCTGCGAGACAGGAACAAAGTGCATCAGAGGGGAATATTTCGGGACAGGAACAAAGTACATCAGAGGGGAATGTTTCGGGACAGCAGAACAAAGATGGTCTGCAGACAAGTGAATCGAAGAAAAAGGACCAGGCAAATCTGGAAATAGAGTCAGCGAACGATAATAACGCTACAATATTTTTTGGTGTTTCCGAGGACACCAGCGAGATGGATGCAGAGTCAGTAGAAGTCTTAGATATGTTTTTATTGCATTTGAAATCGGGTATTTTGACAATGATGGCGCTTATTTTTGCGATAATGTTTGTGATGTTAGATATCAAAAATGGATATATCAAAAATATTGGCGGGCAGATGGAACATAGGCGTCACCTTGTGTATGCAAAGTGGATCGCCATGGCGATATATACAGTCGTATTTGATCTGATCAGCTTGGCTGTGCAGAGCATTGCGGTATACAAAACATTTCATTATATAAAATGGGGTGATGTGACAAAATATTTGCCGGAGATTTTACTGGGAATGGCATTGCAGTATGTGTTTTTGATCCTTTGTATGACGATCGCAATGCTTATTCGAAGTATGGCATTTAGCATGACATTGGGAATGTGTTTGATCATGGGGGCGGCACCGGTTGCCTGCATGGGGATTTCTGCGGTGATAAAGAAATTGTTTGACAGAAGTGTAGACTTGCAGCCGTATTTGCTGACGACCAAAATGAAAACATTGCAGATTGACATGACTGCAACAGAAATTCGCAATGTGTGCTTGTTAGTGGTCGGCTATTTCGTAGTGATGTCTTTGATAAATATAATACAGATAGAAAAGAGGGATTTGGTATGACGTGGTATGTGGCAGTATCGTTGTCCGCGTTGGTGGTAATGTCCTATTTGTTGGTCAAGGTGCGGTGGCAGATGCGCAAGCTGGAGGAACAACTCCGGTTTGTGCAGGACAAGCAAAGTGATGGGATATTGGTCAGTGATATTCGTATATTGGGGATTGGCAAATTAACGGATTCATTGAATGAGATCTTGCAAAAGCAGCGCAGCAACAGGCAGGAGTGGGTGCAAAAGGAGAAAAGACTTGTGCAGACGTATACCAATCTGTCACATGACATTCGCACACCGCTAACCTCCTTGGATGGGTATTTTCAGTTGTTGGAGGATACAGAGGATGCAAAGGAGCGAACACGTTATTTGCAAATTATTCAAGAACGCATTCATGCGTTGCGGGATATGTTAGAAGAGTTGTTTACTTACACAAAATTGGAAAGCAGAAGTTATGAGGTTCCTTTGACAAAATGCGATTTTGGAGCATTGGTCAAAGAAGCCTTGTTTTCGTATTATAATGAGTGGCAAAAACAACAGATGGAACCGCAATTACAGCTTGAGGAGGGCGCATTATGGGTACTTGGCAATGATCAGGCAATGCGCAGAGTGCTGCAAAATGTGATTAAAAATGTATGGGAACATGGTGGCAGACATGTAAAGATCGTTTTGTCAGAGCAGGAGGGAGAGGCATGTCTGCTTGTACAAAATGAAGTGATGCACCCGGAATATATTGATGTGGAGCGGATATTTGAACGGTTTTATAAGGCGGATCTGGCGAGGAGTACCACGTCGAGCGGACTTGGAATGGCAATTGCACGTCAGCTTGTAGAACAGATGAATGGACAGATCACAGCAGATCTGCAGGGAAATATATTTTCTATTTGCTTGCAGTTTGTATGCATACGGTCATAAATAACGGCACAGGATTTCTATGCCTAATGGAATTTCCGGGGAACTCCTAAGATGAGTACGTCGTGTTTGTTATGGAAAAAATGATTGGGATAGATTCTATGTAAAATATATGATACACTGAAAGAGAATTGTGACGTTATGTTGTTATTTTTGGAACAGGAGGAAACAGAAAATGTATTTGCCGAGTGATAAGAGATATGACAAAATGATCTATTCGCGTTGTGGCCGCAGCGGGTTAAAACTGCCTAAAGTGTCTATGGGATTATGGCAGAATTTTGGGCATCAGGGTCGTTTCAGCGATATGGAAGAAATGGTACATACAGCGTTTGATCTGGGGATTACACACTTCGATCTGGCGAATAATTATGGGAATCCTTATAATGGAAGTGCAGAGGAAAATTTTGGGCGGATATTAGACCGGGGAATGCGTGAATTTCGTGATGAACTTTGCATTTCAACGAAGGCGGGTTATGAGATGTGGGACGGACCATATGGTGATCGAAATGGTTCTCGCAAATACTTGATCGCTTCCTTGGATCAAAGTTTACGACGGATGAAATTGGATTACGTCGACATTTTTTATCATCATGTTTTTGACCCGGATACTCCGCTTGAGGAGACGGCACATGCGTTGGATCAGATTGTTCGTCAGGGCAAAGCATTGTATGTGGGAATCTCGAATTATAATGCAGAGCAGACCGAGAGAATGCAGCAACTGCTTACGGACTTGGGGACGCCGTTTATTGCAAATCAGCCGTCATATTCGATGCTTAACCGTCAAGTGGAAAAGGATGGTCTGGATCAATACGCGTTGGCGCATGGGATTGGACTTGCTGTCTTTTCTCCATTATCACAGGGATTTTTAACAGACCGATATTTAAATGGGATTCCAACAGATTCGCGCGTGGGAAGAGGAAATACATGGCTTGGAGAACAATTGAATAAAGAATTGGTCAGCAAATTGCAACAGTTAAATACCCTCGCCGAGCGACGGGGACAGACGCTTTCTCAGATGGCATTGTCTTGGTGCCTGCATAATCCGGCGGTTGTCACAGTACTTGCCGGCGCAAGCAGAAAGCAGCAGATCATTGATAATGCGGCTTGTATAGAACATTTAGAGTTTAGTGAGGAAGAATTGCAGGAGATAGAACAAATTCTTAAGTGATAAATGAGATGGGGATGCTGGATTTGCCAGGGAGGAGAAATGTTATGGAATTATGCGGATTTTTAGCAGGGGATGGAACTTTTACATTTTGTGAATGTTGGCAGCATGTGGCATCTGCCCAAAAATTGGTACAGGAGACCTATGGCGAATATTTGACAGGTATCAGAGCTGAGAACTTTTTAATGGAACAAGGCTATGTTGTTTATTATGCGAATAGCGTGCAACATCGTTTTTGCATAGGATTTGGTGCGAAAAGCAGAATGATGCTATTGACGGCAGAACAAAAGGATTTCATTGTGGCAAATCTCTCAAATGCACTTACTGTAGAACAGCGTAAATCGATGGAAGCATTGCTGCGGCAAGACGAGGAGTGTCAAGAGAAGAGCGTTTTGTCGAGAATGGAGGCAAAATATTTGCAGTGATTTTGTCCTTACAAAATGTTAGTAAACGTACCCCGTAATAAGTATTATGGGACTTTGGCGTACATTCGGGTGTGGGAAGTTTGAGTTATTGACATAATAAGCAATATGTGGTTGTGGAGGACTTGAGGTATGGGAAGTTGGAGTTGTTAATAAACAGAACGTTAGAAGCTTTTTAAGCTTGATATAGTTGGAAAGGAAAAGTGAATTTATGAAAGTATTAATTGTTGTAGATATGCAAAATGATTTTATTGACGGTGCACTTGGCACGAAAGAAGCGGTTGCTATTGTACCTAACGTTATTGAGACAATTAAGGGCTTTGAAGGAACGATTTTATACACGAAAGACACACATTTTGATGATTACATGGATACGCAGGAAGGAAAAAATCTGCCGGTGCCACATTGCATCAAAGGAACCGACGGTTGGAATCTGGCAGAGGATATCGAGACGGTGAAATGCCCACAGGACAAAGTGTTCGAGAAGATGACCTTCGGCTCCAAAGAGTTGGGAGATTATTTACAGAGACTGGCTATTGAGGAAGACATTGAAGAAATTACGTTGGTGGGGCTGTGTACGGATATTTGTGTTATTTCCAATGCATTGCTCGTTAAAGCGTATTTACCGGAAGTACCGGTTGCTGTATTGCAGGATTGCTGCGCCGGTGTCACGCCTGAAAGCCATAAGAATGCTTTAGAAGCAATGAAGATGTGCCAGATCGAAGTGCGGTAATACAAAAAATACCACCATGTTATCTCCGACTGGTGGTATTTAATCCCAAATTATTTCAGGTTTAGGCTGTTCTGTTTTTGGCACCGTTCCATACTTCTTTATTGTATAATCAAAGTTATCTTCGACACATTTTAACAGTTCCTCTGCATAGGCATCCTGATCAAAATCTATATCATTTGGATGATTTGGGTAATATCCAAAATGCTCGATAAATTTTATACTGGCTTCCTTATGTTTTTGAGTCATTTTATCCCTCCTTTAACTTTTGGGTAGCGTTGTCGCCTTCTAATTTATTGTCTACTTATCACAGTAGCAAATCTATTTCTCGCGGCCTCATCTTGTGGGCGTATTATTATTTTTCCATCTTTAGCACACTCTCGAAGATGTTCTTTGTAGTCTTCTATTCCCGTATAACAATCATAATTAAACCCCAGACTCTGTCCGGTCTTTTCCTTTAACTCTTTATTTAATTGTGATATCTCTTCATCTGCAGCTATCATGTTCAATATTGTCATTTTACAATCTCCTTATAAGCATCATACAACTATCGCGTATCCCAATTTACTGCCTGACCACATATTGCTATTTTGCCAATAAAATAATAACAATATGTGGATCGGTCAGTAACCTCCGATATGGGAAGTAGTTAGTAATTATAACATAATATTTTATCAATTTGTGGGTTGGAATGCAATGCCTTCAACCCAATGTAATTTTAGCATGATTTTTTAT